>JGI12210J13797_11465952_pt1 | contig 17185 bp, 12 predicted proteins | sample ElkSlonscriptome_3_FD_13797 | JGI IMG/M metagenome (IMG submission 13797)
CTACGACACCCGTCGCGCCGGTATCATCCAGAATCTGGAGATCGTCCAGCAAAGGGCGGCGTAGAGGCTGGAATCAAACCGGTCGCCGCTCTAGAGGAGAACATTGTCAAGCAAGAAGCCCGATGGGCACCTCGAGGCTCGGAAACAACCCCGCATGAAGCTCGACCCCTACGACCACCCCCGCGCTCACCGTCGTCCGCACCGCCGATGTCCCCAACCAGGACACCCACCCTCACGTCAGCCGCAGCCCCACCGGCAGGCTGTCCCCGAACATCCGCTTGGCGTCCCCCTCCGACATCGTCGTCGGCCGCGTCACCATGTCGATCCAGCTCGCCGGCGCCTTCGCCTTCGCCAGCCGCTGCGCCACCGTCTTGCGCACGCCCGCATCCACGTCGCGCGCCGCGTCTCCCGTGAGCGCCGACAGCGAGGCCGCCGCGAACGAGGCCCCCTCGGCGCTGCCCCAGTCCAGCGCCAGCAATCGCTGCAGCCACGCCTCGGCCACCGCCGGCGACACCACGTCGGCCGCGTCGCCCTGAAACGGGCTGCGCGCTCCCACCCGCCCCAGCGACCAGTACGAGCGCAGCTTCTTCGCCCGCACCAGCAGCAGCTCGCCGATCACCTCCTTCTCCGCGGGCGGCAGCCGCTCGAGCGTGGCCAGCAGCTGCATCATCTCCACCGGCCCGTGCGCGTGAGGCCCGGGCGGCGGCTTGCCCTGCGGCCACAGCCACGGCCGCACGCCGGCGAGCACGTCCTGCTGCTGCTCGACCGAGAGCCCCGCCGCCACGCGCCGCCACATGATCCACCACTCGGCCCAGTTGGCCTTGGTGGGGCAGCGAAGACCCTCGTCTCGCATCGCCCACAGCCGCCCCAGCCGGGCCTGGTCGTCGGGATCGCCGAACCCGGGCCGCAGGCACCAGCCGATCAGCCGCAGCCAGTTCAGCTCGTGCTGCTCGCTGCGCCCGCGCCCCGACGCCGCGTCCAGCAGCGCGTCGCCCAGCGCCCGGCACGTGCCCACCGACCACTGGCTGCGCGGCCCGAGCACCTTCTCCAGGTCGCGGCGCAAGGCCTTCACCAGCTTGGGATCGTCGGCGCCGAACGCCTGCTCGATCCGCGGCCCCGCCTCCTTCACCTTCGGATCGGGCGGCGTGCGCTCGGCCTCGGCACTGGCCTCGTCGCGAGTGTCGGCCTCGGCAGTCGCCGAGCGCAGCACGAACTCCAGCCGCCAGCGCCGCGGCGGCAGCTCCACCGTCACCAGGTGCAGCCGCAGCGCCCCCGCGTCGTCGAGCCCGGCGGTGAGCGTGACCGGCACCGCGCGCCCCTCCACCCCGCGCGCCCCGGTGTCGCGCAGCACCGTCTCCAAGGGGGGCAGCGGAGCGAGATCATCGGCGTCGTCACCCGCGAGATCGATCAACGCCCCAGGCGCGTCGACCCGATCGCCGGTGTACGCGTGCAGCGGGAACGCGACCAGTCGGTCCAGGGTCAGCTCGAACACCCGGTCGGGCACGGTGACCGTGGTGCCGTCCTCCATGCCCCGCGGCGCCACGCACAACGCCTGCGCCCGACCGTCGGCGCCGGCCAGCTCTACGTAGTAGGCCCGCGCGGTGCCGCCTCCGATCAGCTCGCCCACGCCGCGCCGGGCCAGGGCCGAGCGCACCGCCCCGTGGGCGACCGCGGTCTCCAGCGACGTGTGCGGCAGCTGGGGCACGGCCCGGCCATACCAGCCCTCGAGCACCTCCCCCAGCCGCTCGACCATCGCCGGCGCGTTGAACACCCCGCCGTTGAGCAGCAGCAGGTCGGGCCGCGGCAGCCCGTCGACCACGTCGGCCCCCGCCTCGACCGCCGCGTCGACGTGCCGCCGAAGGAACGAACACACGTGCCGCCCGATCGAGGCGTCGGTGGCGTAGGGCAGCCCCAGCGTGGTCAGCCCCGCCCGCGCGGCCCGCTGGGCGACCTCGGCCGGGCCGGTGCGCGGCAAGAACCCGTCGAGCAGCACCGCCACCGCCTCGTCGCGCGTGAGCGTGATGCTGCGGGTGCCCGCCACCAGCCGCGAGCTGCGACCCACGTAGGAGACGACCGCCTGCTCGGGCGCGTCGGCCGACAGCAGGCGCTCCTTGGCCTGCCTCGCCGACTGCACCACCGCCGACCACACCGTGGCGTCGCCGGGCCGGTCGATCCGCGCCTGCTGCAACGCGTAGGCGGCCAGCGCCGCGTCCATGTTGTCGCCGCCCAGCATCAGGTGCCCGCCCACCGCGATCCGCTCGATGGCCGGGCGACCGCTCGCGTCGTCGTCGGGGCGCACGCGCAAGAGCGTGAGATCGGTGGTGCCGCCGCCCACGTCCACCACCAGCACCAGCCGCGCGTCGCGGAGCTGGGGATCGAGCTGCTCGCCCTGCGCGCCCAGGTAGTCGTAGAACGCGGCCTGCGGCTCCTCGAGCAGCCGCACCGCCCCCAGGCCCGCCGCCTCGGCCGCCTCGGTGGTGAGGGTGCGCGCGCCCTCGTCGAACGAGGCGGGCACGGTCACCACCACGTCTTGCTCGGGCAGCGGCGCGTCGGGGTGCAGCGCCTCCCACGTGGCCCGCAGGTGCGCGAGGTAGGCCACCTGCGCCTCGAAGGGCGAGATGTGCGGCTCGTCGTCGGGGGAGTTCCAGGGCAGGATCGGCGCGCGGCGATCGACCCCGCCGTGGCACACCCAGCTCTTGGCCGAGGCCACCAGCCGCCCGGGCACCTTGGCCCCCAGCCGCCGCGCCGCCTCGCCCACCACGTGCTCGGCCGGGCCCCAGGGCAGGGTGCGATCGGCCTCGGTCAGCTCGCCGGGCGCGGGCAGGTACGAGAACGAGGGCAGCAGCGGGCGCTCGGCCACCTCGCCGGGCGCCACGAGCTGGGGGATGGGGACCAAGCGCACCACCGGGCGGTCGATCCGCGCGGCCGACAGCGCGCAGTGGGTGGTGCCCAGGTCGATCCCGACCGCGTAGCGAGGCTCGCCCATCGCCGCCCTACTCCTGCCCCCGCACGTCGAAGCTCAGCTTCCAGCGCCGCTCCGCGCCCGCCTCCACCGCCGACAGCTCCAGCGTGCCCACCTCGGTCACCCGCGCGTGCACCCGCACGTGCACCACCTGCCCCGGCGGACCCTCCAGCGTGGTCTCGATGGGGGCCAGCTCGGTCAGCGGCCCGGGCGGGGTGGCCGAGCCCACCGCGTCGTCGCGCCGGCTGCTGCTGCCGAAGAATCGGAACGAGACCGGCTCGCCCACCACCAGGCCGAACGCCTGGGGCAGCACGACCTCCGAGCCCTCTTCCATGCCGAACGGGGCCACGCACACCGCGTCGACGCGGGGGGGGATCCCCGGCACGGCCAGCTCGTTGCGCTCGATCCCCACGTAGTACGCCTGGGCCGTGCCGCCGCGGATCCGCACCCCGCCGTCGCGACGCGCCCGGGCGTAGTAGGCCGCGCCGTGGCTCACGGCCAGCTCGGCGTCGATCCCCGTGAGCACCTTGGGCGCCGCGCCGCCCTCGGCCTCCAACCACTGCCCCAAGATCCCCACGATCCGCTCGCGCACCAGCGGCGAGCGGGTGACCCCGCCGTTGAAGAGCACCGCGGTGGGGTGCACGAAGCTGCGCTCGTCGCCCACCGGCGCGCTGCGGCCGAGGAACGCGGCGAGGTGCCGGGTGATCCCCGCGTCGGCCGGGTAGGGCAGCCCCAGGGTGGTCAGGCCCATGCGCCGTGGCGCGGCCGGCCGCGCGCTCACCTCGACCTCGGGGAAGAACCCGTCGAGCAGCACCGCCTCGAGCTGCTCGCGCCGCAGCTCGGTGCGCAGGGTGCCGCCCACCAGCCGGCTGCCGCGGCTGGCGATGGCCAGCGGGTGGGAGGCCGGCGCGTCCTCGCTCAGCAGCGCCTCCTTGGCGGTGCGGCAGCCGTGGGTCAGCCCCCGCAGCTGCCAGTCGTCGAGCGTGGTGCCCTCCGCCTCCAGGTGCATGCGCACGGTGTGGGCCAGCGCGAGATCCATGTTGTCGCCGCCCAGCAGGATGTGGTCGCCCACCGCCACCCGCTCGAGCTGCAAGACGCCCTCGTCCTCGCGCACCGCGATGAGCGAGAAGTCGGTGGTGCCGCCCCCGATGTCGACCACCAAGATCACGTCGCCCACCTCGACCTCGTCTCTCCACCCGTCGCCGCGCTCGGAAAGCCACGCGTACATGGCGGCCTGCGGCTCCTCGAGCAGGCGCGGGGGCTCGTCGAACCCGGCCAGCAGCGCCGCCTCCTGGGTCAGCTCGCGCGCGACCGCATCGAACGAGGCGGGCACGGTGAGCACCACGTCTTGCTCGGCCAGCGGGTGATCGGGATGGGCGTGCTCCCACGCCGCCCGCAGATGCCCCAGGTAGCGCGCGGTGGCCTCCAGCGGCGAAAGCCGAGGCACGCCCTCGGGCGCCTCCCAGGGCAGGATCTCGCCGCGGCGATCGACGCCCGCGTACGAAAGCCAGCTCTTGGCCGAGCTGACCAGCCGCCCCGGCGTGGACGCGCCCTGGCTGCGCGCGAGCACGCCCACCACGTCGCGCGCGTTCGGATACCACGACAGCGCCAGCGAGCCCGGCGGGAACTGGGCCTCGGCCGGCACGTAGAGGAACGAGGGCATCAGGGTGCGCTCGGCCACCTCGCCCGGCGCCACCACCTGGGGGATCGGCAGGGCCACGGGCGCGGCCTGGTCGTCGCCCGCGTACGACAGCGCGCAGTTGGTGGTGCCCAGATCGATGCCGACGGTGAACGTCACAGCTCGACCTCGGCGGGGGCGATGATCAGGGGATCGTGCCCCTCGGAGAGCGCGGGCAGCCGGATCGACTCCACCCGCCAGCCGTGGTGGGCCAGCGTGCCGCGGAACGGCGGCTCGCCGGTCACGTTGCCGGTGACCCGGGTGCGCGTGGCGTCGTAGCCCGCGGCCAGCTCCACCGCCGCGCCCTCGGCCTCGGTGCGGATCGCGGCCAGCTCGAGCACGTCCTTCAGCCCGCGGGTGCAGCCCTCGTGCACCACGCGCGCGGCCGCGCCGATGTCGGCGTCGGCGAAGCCCGACATGTCCTCCTGCAGGAAGTCCACGAAGCGACCCTCGCGCTGGAGGATGGCCAGCAGCTGCAGCGCCGGGGTGGGCTCGGGGGGACCTTCGACCACCTCCGCCTTCACCTCCTGCCGCGCGGGCTCGGGCGCGGGCGCGGGCAGCGAGGGCGACGGCGGGCGATCGAGCCCCTCGATGCGGGCCGCGAGCGCGGCGTCGAACAGCACCCGGAAGGGCAGGATGAGGGCGAGCCACAGTCGGGCGGGTAGCGCGAGTCGTTCTTCCTCCACGGTCCAGACCTCCTTCGGGCCCGTGATAGCGCTTGATCGCGCCGACAGATAGGCCCCCGGGCCAAGCGGCCGCGTCCGCCCGCGCAGCGGGTACTGCGTGGGTCGCCGTGGCCGCGCCCGTCGTGCCGAGCGCGGAGAAGGCGCTGGTCCCGCTGCTCACTCCATGTTACCCGGATGGCATGGCCGAGATCGATCCGACCGCGCCCAGCCCTCACGAGCAGAACCGACGCTCGTGGAACGCGGTGACGCCCGCCCACAACAGCCACAAGGCGGATCAGGCCGTGTTCCTTCGCGACGGCGGCAGCACCTTGTTCAGCGAGGAGCTCGAGCTGCTCGGCGACATCGACCGCGCCCGGCTGCTGCACCTTCAATGCAACTGCGGCCAAGACAGCCTGAGCCTCGTGTCGCGCGGGGCGGTGGTCACCGGGGTCGACATCTCCGACGCCGCCATCGAGTTCGCCCGCAAGCTCAGCCTCGACGCGGGCATCGAGGCCCAGTTCGAGCGGGCCGACGTGTTCGACTGGCTCGACGCCGCCGCGGCCCGCAACGAGACCTTCGACCGCGTGTTCTCCAGCTACGGCACGATCGGCTGGCTGAGCGACCTGCCCCGCTGGGCCCGCGGCGTGGCCAAGGTGCTCGCCCCCAACGGCCGGCTGGTGCTGCTGGAGTTCCACCCGCTGTGCTGGAGCTTCGACCGCGAGGGCCGGGTGATCGAGCCCTACTTCATCGACGAGCCGATCGTGGAGCGCGGCGGCGTGAACGACTACGTGGCCGGATCGGGCACGGGCCTGGTGCCCATGCCGCGGGCCGAGGGCGTGGAGGGCTTCGTGAACCCCGAGCCCGCGGTGAGCTTCCAGTACACGGTGGCGCAGACGGTGCAGGCCATCGCCGACGCGGGGCTTTGCGTGGAGACCCTGCGCGAGTACCCCTACGCCAACGGCTGCGTGCTCTTCGACGGCATGGAGCCGCTGCCGGGCCGGCGCTTCGGCATGCCGCCCGGCGTGCCCGCCATGCCGCTGATGCTCGGGCTGGTCGCGGCGCATCGCTAGGAGGCTGGCTCCTAGCAGCCCCGATCAGATCGATCGTTTCGGTTGCGTCCGATCCTCGCCGGGTCATACTGCGGCCCGCGAGGGGTCTGCTGGCTGCTGACCCTCGCTCGCGGAGTTCCGCGCCCATCGCTGGCCCTCGGGGCTGGCCGATGTCGCGGATCGTTCACCTCTCTCTCCCGAGCGCGGTGAGCCCGCGGTCCTCGTGACCGCTCGGGCTCGCCGGTCAGGCAGCCCCGTCATGTCCACTCGTCTGCGCCGCGTGCTCGCGGCTCTGGCCCGCGAGGGCCTCGATCTCGACACCACCGCCCACGGCTATCGGATCCGCCGAGCCGGCCGCCCCGATGTGCCCGCCGCCGAGCTGCTGCTGCCGCCCGGCTTCGCGCTGCAGGCCAAGGCCCTGCACCAGCTGATGGACTTCGCCGGCGTCCGCCACCCGGCCGGCGGCCGCGTGTGTCGGGTGTGTGCCACCCCGGACTTCCACGCCGGCCACCTCGTGCCGGTGGGGGCGGTGGTGGCGACCACGCCCGATCTCGTGGTGCCCCAGGCGATCGGCACCGACATCAACTGCGGCATGCGCCTGCACGTGACCGACCTCGACGTCGACACGTTCGCGGGCGGCAAGGAGGCCCTGGTGGAGCGCCTGCGCGGCGACCTGCTGCTGGGCACCCGAGACCTGCCCATGACCCCGGCCTCGATGGCCGCGATGTTCGAAGAGGGCAGCATGGGCTGGCTCGAAGCGGTGGCCCGTCGCCCTGGCGGCGCCCTGCGGCGCAGCACCATCGCCCAGCTGTGGTCGGAGCTGTCGCGGGTGTACGCGTCGGGCAGCTTCGCGGGCGACGTCCGGCACGCGCCGGCCGCCCTGGTCGATCCCCGCCGCGACTGGCTGCGGGACTCCACGCTGGCCACCCTCGGCGGCGGCAACCACTTCCTCGAGCTGCAGGTGGTCGAGGAGATCCTCGATCCGAAGCAGGCCTTCGGCTGGGGCGTACGCCGTGGACAGGTGGCGTTCATGGTGCACACTGGCTCGCGCGGCGTAGGCCGGCACGTCGGCAACACCTGGATCGACCGGGCGCGCCATCGCTGGCCCCGCGGCATGCGGCACCCCGAGGGAGGGATCTTCGCCCTGCACGGCGACGACGCGGTCGAGTACCTGGAGGCGGTGCACACCGCGGCCAACTACGCGTTCGTGAACCGCCTGCTGCTCGCGGAGCTCACGCGCCTGCGCCTGCGCGAGGTCTTTGGGGCCGATCTCGAGGCCCCGCTGGTCTACGACGTGCCCCACAACATCGTGCTGCGCGAGGGTGATCGTTTCATTCACCGCAAGGGGGCCACCCCCGCCCACGCCGGCCAGCCCGTGCTGATCCCCGGCTCGATGGGCCACGCCTCGTACCTCTGCGCGGGGCGGGGAAGCGCCGCCCACCTCAGCTCGGCCTCCCACGGCGCCGGCCGGGCCCTCAGCCGCTTCGAAGTGGGGCGCCGAGGCCCCACCGACCTCGGCCTCGACGGGGTCGAGTGCATCACGCTGAAGGCGGAGCGGATGATCGAGGAGGCCCCCGCGGCCTACAAGCCGATCACCCCCGTGGTCGACGTGCAGGCCGAGGCGGGGGTGGTATCTCGGGTCGCGCGCCTGCGCCCGCTGTTGACATTCAAGGCGTGAACCTACCGGTAAATCATCGAGCCTGCGCACCGCTCGCACGTCACCTTGCTCCCCCTCCCCCTTTCCCCGTACAAGCGATGGAGCCCATGAGTACGCCTTCCCAACGCCTCATCGTGGTGTCCAACCGACTGCCCATCGCCATCACCGAGACGGAGGAAGGCCGCCGCCTGCTGCCCTCGCCCGGGGGCCTGGTCACCGCGCTCGGCCCGGTGCTGCGCGAGCGGGGCGGCCGATGGATCGGCTGGCCGGGCACCACCGACGACATCCCCTCCGCCGACGAGCTGGCCACGCTCGAGCCCGAGCTGGGCTACCAGGTGCACGCGGTGCCCCTCACCGCCGCGCAGCTCGAGGGCTACTACTATGGGTTCTCCAACGAAGTGCTGTGGCCGCTGTTCCACGACTTCATCTCGCGCTGCAACTTCGATCCCTCGTACCTGCCGGTCTACCGAGACGCCAACCAATCGTTCGCCCAGGCCATCGCCGACAATTCCGAGCCCGACGACTACGTGTGGATCCACGACTATCAGCTGATGTTCGTGGCGCGGCAGCTCGCGGAGATGGGCGTGCGACGCGAGGTGGGCTTCTTCTTGCACATTCCCTTCCCGGGGCCCGACATGTTCTTGAAGATGCCCTGGCGCCAGCAGGTGCTCGAGGGGATGCTCGAGCACGATCTGGTGGGCATGCAGGCGCCCCGAGACCAGCGCAACTTCCTCGATTGCGTGCAGCAGCGGATCGAGGGGGCCACGGTGGAGGACGCCGGGGAGGAGCGGGCCCGGGTGCGGCTGCCCGGCGGGCGCTCGCTGCTGGTGGGGGCGTTCCCCATCAGCATCGACTACGACGACTTCCTGCAGCGCTCGGTGGAGAACCCGGTGTCGGAGTTGGTGGCGCGGGTGCGGGCGAGCATGCCCAACCGCACCATCATCTTGGGGCTCGACCGGCTGGACTACACCAAGGGCATCCCGCAGCGGCTGCTGGCCCTGGGCAACGCGCTGAAGCGCTACCCCGAGCTGCACCGGCGCGTGACCCTGATGCAGGTGGTGATCCCCAGCCGCACCCGCGTCGGCGACTACCAGCAGCTCAAGGACGAGATCGACCGGCTGGTGGGCAAGATCAACGGCACCTACGCCCGCACCGGCTGGGTGCCCATCCACTACGAGTTCCGCAGCCTCGAGCCCAACGAGCTGCTGGCCTACTACCGCGTGTCCGAGGTGGCCCTCATCACGCCGCTCAAGGACGGGATGAACCTGGTGTGCAAGGAGTACTGCGCGTGCAGCCTCGAGGGCAACGGCGTGCTGGTGCTCAGCGAGTTCGCCGGCGCGGCGGCGCAGATGCGCCACGACGCGCTGCTGGTCAACCCCTTCGACATCGAGCAGGTGGCCGACACCATCCACCAGGCGGTGACCATGTCCGAGGCCGAGCGACTGCCCCGCATGCAGCGGCTGCGCGAGCTGGTGCGCGAGCACGACGTGCACCGCTGGGTCGAGAGCTACCTGAGCGCTGCCTCCCAGGCCCGCGAGCTGCGGATGGCCGGTTAGGCTCGGGGCGGGGTCAGAGGTCGTGAATCCTTCCCCCGAAGGGTCAGTCGCGCTCGAGCGTCGCGTGGAGTCGGCACGATGATCCCCCTCTGTCAGGTAGTTGCAGCCTCCCAGCGCACGTCGAGCTGCTCGAGCCCGTGAAAGAGGAAGCTCGCGATGTAGCTCGGCGAGAACTCGGGGGCGAGGGTCAGGCTGGGCAGCCGTTGCGTGAGGGTCTCGAGCGCGATGCGAGCCTCGACCCGCGCGATGTGGGCTCCGCTGCAGATGTGGATGCCCTTGCCGAACGCGAGGTGCTCGCTCACGTTCTTGCGCGCCACGTCGAAGGTGTCGGGGCTGGCAAAGCGCGTCTCGTCGCGGTTGGCCGAGCCGAACAACAGCAGCAGGCGGGCGCCCTTGGGCAGCACCTGCCCCGCGAGCTCGAGCTCCTCGGTGGTCGTGCGCATGAGCCCCTTGTGCGGCGCTTCGAGCCGGAGGGCCTCCTCGATGATCTCGGGCAGCACCCGCGGATCGGCACACGCGGCGTCCCAGTGCTGACGATGGGTCTGCATCAGCAAGACCGTGCTCGTGATGAGGTCGCGGGTGGTGTCGTGCCCAGCCAGTCGCGCCCCGCGAAAGAAGTACAGCACCACCGCGTCGGGCAGCGGCTCGAGCTCTTGGTCGTGGCCATGGCCGTGGAGGAGGTCCGACAGGATGTCGTCCTGGGGCCGAGCCCGGCGCTCTGCCATGAGCGCCTCGATGTACTGCTCGTACTCCACCATGCGCCGGGCGGCCGGGAGCTTGGCCTCCACGGGCTCCATGGGGTTCCACAGCAGCACCAAGTCGTCGGTCCAGGCCTGCACCCGGGCGATGTCCTCGCGCGGCACCCCGAACAGCAGGCTCACCACGGTCATGACCAGCGGGTTGGCGTAGCGGCTGACCAGGTCCACGTGCCCGTCGGCGGCGAACGAGTCGATGAGCGCCTCGGCGAGCTCGCGAATCACCGGCTGCATGGCATTGATGCGTCGCGCCGAGAATGCCCGGTTCAAGATCTTCCGCATCCACGTATGCGCGGGCGGATCGGCGTCGACCACCGTCGAGGCCGTGGGAATGCAGCTCTCGAGCGCCTGCAGCACCTCGGGCGGGTTGTCGTAGAACGACGGGATCGAGCCCGAGGAGGAGAATCGCCCGGGATCGCGGAGGATCGCCAGGATGTCGTCGTAGCGGGACACCATCCATGCTCCGAGCGCATGGCTGTACGTCACCGGCGCCTCCCGCCGCGACCATTCGTAGAAGAGCTCGGGGTGATCGCGATGCGGTGGAATGAACGGATTGTAGTTGGTATCGCTGGGTGAATCTGGTGGTTGAACCATGGGGTATGCAACCCCGACTCCCGGGGGGTGTCAAGCAAGCCGGGAGCGGGCGTCCGCGGTCCACTTCTCGCCGCCAAACCCCTCGTGGCTCTTCACCTGCAACGGCAGGCGGTGGATCTCGAGATGGTTACCGCATGAAGAAATCGGTCAAGCAGCGGAGGGCTCTTCGCGCTCGACCCTCGGCTTCCGACGCGGGCTGAGGTGACGGTCTCGATGGGGGACCCGTTCCTGGTGGCGCCCGACCAGCGCTCGGGCTCTTCGTTGTACCAGGTCACGAAGTTGCGGACCCACGTCGTGCTCGTCGCGTCCGTCGGATCCCCGCCTTGGCCTTTCCCCGGTCCGACATCCCGTGCGCTCGGCAGATCGCCTTCAGCTCCTTGCGGCTCAGCTCGCCGAGGATCGCCGCGTAGCTGATTCGTTCGCTACCAACCAACATCGCGATCAGCTCCTCCTTGCGGCGGCGGGCATCCATGCCCAGCTCGAACCGCAGCCCAAGCTGGACCAGACGGTTCCGGGGCAGCACCCCGAGGACATCGCGTGGATCGACCGTCGACATGCGTGACCGCGAGGATAGCGCATCAATCCCCGCGGTCCCCGCCGCCTTCTACGGCCGCCGCGAACCACCGTCCCGACCGCGGCAGTCGTCCAAACCTCGCCCCAGCGCGTCCTCGGGCCTGCGCCGTGCTCGGGGAGCCCCACTCTCCGCTCCTCGACCCCCCCCGCGCTCTCAACGCAACCGCGGATGAGCCTTGCCGGAGGCCTGGGGCACGGCGAACCAGTGCCTCACGCTTCCACCTTGGGCCGTCATGTCGCGCGAGGTGACACGATCGGGACCGAGCTCGACGGGGTTCGACCGGCCCGATCCAGCCATGATCGTCGCCCCAGACCGAGGCGATCCCGGCCACGGCGTCCACGATCAGCGCCCTCGCCAGGAATCTCGCGAAGCCTCGAGCACCGGCCCGCTCGGATGCCTCCCCGAAGCGGAGCCTCGTCGAGCGCGCCGACGCGAGCGGGCAGCTTGCGGCGAAAGTGCTGCCGCCCGGGCGCTTCGTGGTGGTGCGCAGCCGCGTCGACCGGGTCGGCACCAAGAGCATCACCTACGTGCAGGAGCTGCGCGACGCCGACACCGACCAGCTGCACGCCCAGCAGCGGGTGGTGGAGGTGTTCTTCGACCCGAAGACCCGCCAGGCCTGCGCGATGCCCGACGAGATCCGCCACGCCCTCACCGCCGCGATGGAGCCGGGCGAGGGCTGAAGAAACATGCCGCTGAAGCGCCAGACTCCACCCGACCGAGGCGCTACGATGAGCCATGAGCAATCGGAGGCGACGCGCAGGCGGGTGGGGCTGGGTGCTGATGGCGGCGTGTGGTGGTTCGACGTCACCGGGCCAGGACGCATCGAGCGACGACGCGTCCGAGACCGCGTCGTCGACCACGGCCACCACGCCCATGACGTCGGGCCCCACCATGGGAGCGACCACGGCCGAGGCCACCGACACCAACCCGGCCGAGGCCACCGACACCAACCCGGGCAATGACACCACCACCGGCTCGGCCGACGACACCAGCACCGGCGGGGACACGGAGCCGTGCAACGACCGGTGCCCGGCTCCCAACGGGGGGATCGAGTGGATGTGCGAGCGTCGCTTCGCCCACGGCACCAACTACGCGTGGCACCACTTCGCCGGGGACTTCGGCGGCGTCCCGCAGTGGGGCCAGGGGGGCGTGAGCACCCAGCCCGAGGTGATCGGAGCCGAGCTGCAGGCCATGCGAGACGCCGGCGCGACCGTGATCCGCTGGTGGGTGCTGCCCGACTTCCGCGGCGCCGGGGTGGCGTTCGATGGCACCGACACGCCCACGGGCCTGGGCGGCACCATGGTCGCCGACCTCGAGACCGCGCTCGATCTCGCCGAGGCGGCCGACGTGTACCTGATGCCGTGCCTGTTCTCCTTCGACGGGTTCCGGCCCACCCACGACCTCGAGGGCCTGCCGGTGCGGGGCCTGCAGCCCCTGGTCACCAACGAGGCCCGGCGCGAGGCCCTGCTCGAGACCGTGGTGCGCCCCATCGCCCAGGCCGTGGCCGCGCACCCGCACGCGCAGCGGGTGATCGCCTGGGACGTGATCAACGAGCCCGAGTGGGCGATGTCGGGCTCCAGCCCCTACGGCGACATGGACTACACGCCCAACCCCGACCTGCAGACCGTCACGCACGCGCAGATGGAGACGTTCGTCGCCGACACCATCGCGGTGCTGCGGGCCGAGAGCGACGCGATGGTCACCGTGGGCGGGGCGGCGATGAAGTGGGCCCACGCCTGGTCGGTCGTCGACATCGACTTCTATCAGTTCCACATCTACGACTGGGTCGACGACTACTGGCCCTACGACATGTCCCCCAGCGACTACGGGGTGGACGACAAGCCCGTGGTGATGGGCGAGTTCCCGATCGGCGGGCTGTCGAGCGCCAGCTACACGCAGCTGCTGAACGCCTGGTGGGACCTGGGCTACGCCGGCGCGATGGGCTGGCAGCACATCGAGGCCACGCCCGGGCAGCTCCAGGCCATGCGCGACTTCGCCGACGCACACGCCTGCGAAGCGGCGTGGTGACGGGCGAGGCGCTCCTCGCCTCTCATGACCTGCTGCCGGCCTCCTCGGCCAGCCGTCGCAGCAGCACCTCCACCGCCGCCGGATCCTCCACCCCATACCGCGCCGCCGTCTCCCACTGCGGCTGCCCCACGAAGATCCCCACCCCCTCGTCGCGCACGGCCATCAGCGCGTCTTCGTCGGTTCGGTCGTCTCCCAGCATCAGCGGCACCGGGCGGCCCGGTCCGGTCGCGGCCAGCCGCTCGCACAGCCACCGCACCGCCGCGCCCTTGTGCCAGTCGATCGAGGGGCGCAGCTCGAACACCTTCTTGCCGGTGCCCTTGCGCAGCGAGTCGTGCTCGGCCAGCAGCCCGTCGAGCCCGGCCTCGAGCTCGGGCACGCGCTCGGCCGGCGCGAGCCGGTAGTGCACCGCGACCGACAGCCCCTTGTGCTCCACCACCACCCCGTCGATGCCCTCGACCAGCGCGTCCACCCGAGGCCGCAGCGCCTCGAACGTGGGCCGCAGCCCGGGGTCGGGCTCGTACGCGAAATCGGGCCCCTCGATCTCCAGGCCATGGTTGGCCGCGTAGACCAGCCCGGGCAGGCCCACCAGCGCGCGCACGTCGGCCAGGCCCCGGCCGGTGACCACGGCCACGAAGCAGCGCTCGGCCAGCGCCCCCACGGCCTCGCGCATGGAGGGCGCGATGAGGGCGTCCTGCGGGCGCGCCTGAATGGGGGTGAGCGTGCCGTCGTAGTCGAGGAACACGGCGAGCGGACGGTCGGCGAGCGCCCCGCGAAGCGTGCTCCAGTGCTCGAGGGCGTCGGGGAGGTTCTGTCTCGGATCGGTGATGGCCGCGAGGATACCAAGCCCGCCGCGCCCCGGAATCCGTTGAACCGGATCGACCGGAACGATCGCATCCGATCGCCCGGAGTGCGCCCCGCCGCTGGCCCCTCGCCCCCTCGTGCCCGCTGCTCCGCCCCCCCGCTCGCGCCCGCTCACCGCCGCCGACACCCGCCCCGCGTCTGTTAGCCTTGGGACCGCATGGACCTGTACAGCGCCGCGCGCCGCCTCAGCCGCCCCTTCGTCTTCGGCTCGCCCGACGACATCGCCGCGCTCCCGCTCGACGCTCGGGGGCTCATCGGCGACGGGCACACCGCCGCGCTGGTGCGCGCCGACGGGGCGATCGACTGGGCGTGCTTCCCCCGCTTCGACAGCCCCTCGGTGTTCGGGGGCCTGCTCGACGCTGAGGCGGGCGGCGTGGCGAGCATCACCCCGGTCGACTTCCCGTTCGAGAGCCTGCAGCGCTACGACCCCGAGACCAACGTGCTCGAGACCCTGTTTCGGGTGGAGGGCCAGGGCGTGGTGCGCCTGCTCGACTACATGCCCTGGAGCGACGACCCCAAGGCCGGCCTGCACGAGATGCACCGCCGGGTGGAGGTGCGCGAGGGCAGCGTCGAGCTGATGGTCACCTTCGACCCGCGCTTCGACTACGGCCGCGGCCGCACCACGCTCGAGCGCCAGCGCCACGGGGTGCTGGCGCTGGGCCCCAACGGCGAGCGCATGGTGGCGGTGCTCGGCGGCGGCGGTGACTGGCAGCCGCGGCCCCAGGGCGGCATGCAAGCCCGGCTGAAGCTGCGCGCGGGCGACCGCCGCTGGATGGTGATGCGCTGGGACGCGACCGCGCCGTGGCCGATCCAGGCCTACCGCCCCTACGACTACCTGCGGATCACCCGGAAGAGCTGGCGGCAGTGGGCGCAGTCGCTGCGCTACGAAGGCCCGTGGCGCCACCACGTGATGCGCTCGGCGCTGGCGCTGGAGCTGCTGGTCTACGGGCCCACCGGGGCGATGGTGGCCGCGCCCACCACCTCGCTGCCCGAGTGGCGCGGGGGCACGCGCAACTGGGACTACCGCTTCACCTGGTCGCGCGACGCGGCCATGGCCATCCGGGCCCAGAACGTGCTGGGCTACTCCCGCGAGGCCCGAGAGTTCTTCCACTTCATGCGCACCGCCCTCGACGTCGACGAGACCCTGCGCGTGATGTACACGATCGACGGCAACCCCGTGCCCCCGGAGTCGGTCCTGCCCCACCTGCGCGGCTTCGATGGCTCGGGGCCGGTCCGCATCGGCAACGGGGCCCGCGATCAGCTCCAGCTCGACACCACCGGCGCGCTGCTCGACGCGGCGTACCTGCACGAGCGGTTCGGGGGCTGCCTGCCGCTGCGCACGTGGTCGCGGCTGCGCCGGGTGGTCGACAACCTGCGCGACACCTGGAGCGCGCCCGACGACGGGATCTGGGAGCCCCGCGACGGTCGCCGGCACAACGTCCACTCCAAGGTCATGAGCTGGCTGGCCTTCGACCGGGGCGCGCACATCGCTCCCCGCTTCGGCGACCAAGAGGCCGCGGCGCGCTGGCAGGTGGCGGCCAAGGCGGTCAAGGACGACATCCACCACAACGGGCTGGACCCCACCGGCACGTACTTCTGCGCGGCCTACGGGGCGCAGCACGTGGACGGGGCCCTGCTGGTCATGCCGCTGCACGGAATCGTCGAGCCCAACGACCCGCTCATGGTCGCCACCATCGAGCGCATCCGCGCCGAGCTGGGCACGGGCCCCTTCGTGCACCGCTACCGGGTCGACGACGGCGTGGGCGGCGAGGAAGGAGCGTTCGTGCTGTGCGGCTTCTGGCTGGCCGAGGCCCTCGCGCTCCAGGGCAAGATCGATGAGGCGATCGACGTGTTCACCGCCCACGCCGAGTCGTCCAACCATGTGGGGCTGCTGGCCGAGGAACTCGACCCCCGCAACGGCGAGCAGCTGGGCAACTTCCCGCAGGCCTTCAGCCACCTGGGGCTCATCAACGCCGCGCTCCGCATCGACCTGGCCATCCGCATGCGCGACGAGGGCGACGACCGGATCCCGCACGTGACCGACCGGATCGAGACCCAGCGCAGCTAGCTGGGCCGGGGGCTGGCCACGGGCGCGCGGCGCTGGATGGGCTGCTAGACTCCGCGCGTGGACGTTCCCACGCCTCGACGACCCCCGCGCACCCGCGGCCTGGTGCTGGCCGTGGTGGGCCTGATCATCGGGCTGAGCGTGGTGTTCGGCGTGACGGTGATGCGCCAGAAGGCCCAGTACCAGGAGTACCGCGCGGCCACCCTCGAGCAGGGGCCCCTGCCCTGGACGCTCGCGCCGATGTCGGTGGAGCAGTGCGTGGAGTTCACGGTCGACTGGGCCATGGCCTGCCCCGGGGTCGAGAGCTGGTGCTTCAACGAGGCCCCTCAGCTCACCCGGGCGTGCCTCGGCAGCCGCGACCGCACCGAGGTCTGCACCGCGCTGGGCGACACCGTGGCCAGCACCCACTTCGGCTACGCCGAGTGCGAGCAGCTGCGCGAGCCCGTGGAGGGGCGCTACGCCAAGCGAAGCCACAAGAAGTTCTGCGCGGCCAGCTACCGGGCGGTGGCCGAGTTCTGCCGCCAGGGCTCGGCCGCCCCGGCCCCGGCCACCGCCGTGCCGACGCGCTGATCGGCCCGCCACCGCCTCCCGGCCGAAACGCAGCTCCTCGCCCCGTCGTCTGCAAGCAACGGGCGGCCACCGCGGGGTCTGCTACCGTCCGCACCATGAAAGCCGTACAGATCAGCTTGGCACCGCCCGATGCGGGCGACCTACAACGTATGAAACGGAGGTACGATCCCG
>JGI12210J13797_10623537_pt1 | contig 17172 bp, 15 predicted proteins | sample ElkSlonscriptome_3_FD_13797 | JGI IMG/M metagenome (IMG submission 13797)
TTCTGAGTGCGCTACCGGAAATGGGAGCCAGGGGATTCGAGCAGGACTGCCGATTAGCTCGCACCCATTTTCAATCAGACCCGGTTCAGCCGGCATTTCGATTCCGGGATTGCTAACGTGTCACAATTGGGGCATCTGATCGGCAATGTCAGCATTCAGGACAAGCGACGATACCCCGCCGGTCTCCCGCCGAGGTATGCTCATAAAGCTCGGGATCCTGTTGACCGTCGGCTTTTTTCTAGCCACGACCACCAGCTATCTGGTCTCCCGCCAATCCATTCGCCAAGCCATTCTCAGTGAAGAACTCCCGCTGACGAGCGATAATATTTACTCGGAAATCCAGCGGGATCTCTTCCAACCCATTCTCATCTCATCTGTCATGGCGAATGACACCTTCGTGCATGACTGGTTGGAGAATGGCGAGCTCGATCCAGCACTGATCGAGGCTTATCTGGCGGCCATTAAGATCCAATACCAGACCGTCTCCAGCTTCCTCGTCTCGGATGCGACCCGCAATTACTACCATCCCGGTGGCATTCTCAAACAAGTGCGCGAGGATTCCCCCGAGGATGCCTGGTTTTTCCGGGTCAGGGAGATGAGCCCCGATTACGAAATCAATGTGGATCCGGATATGGCGAACCGGGATGAGCTCACCATCTTCATCAATTACCGGGTGGTCGATGAAGATGGCAACTTTCTCGCCGCCACCGGGATCGGGCTCACCGTGACGGCCGTGCGAGAATTGATGGCGGAATACGAGCGGCGTTTTCACCGGCAAGTCAGTTTCTTCGATCTGGAAGGGAATCTGGTCATGCACAGTTATGGAAGTGACGCCGAGGCCGAGAGCGGCGGGTATCCAGAGACCGAAATGTTTCGCCAACTGCGGGCCGCCATTGAAAGCGGGAAAAGTGGCGAATCAAAATCGGTCATCGATGACCGGGGATCCCTGGTCAATTTTCGGTATATCCCCGAACTCGACTGGATTCTGGTGGTCGAACAAAGCAGCGACCACACCCGCACGATTCTGATGACCACATTCGGTTGGAACTTCGTCATTGGACTGGTGACCGCAGGCATTGTGCTGACGATGATCCACCTTGCTATCCTCCGTTATCAGAGGGGCATTGAGCGGCGGAACAACCAACTCGAAACACAGAACCGGCAGATCGAGGAACAATCCGCCGCCTTGCAGAAGGCCAACGCACGCCTCGATGCTTTGCATAAAGAAAAAGACGACTTCGTCGGCATCACCGCCCACGACCTCAAGACGCCGCTCAACTCCATTGTCGGATTCACTCAGTTATTAGCGGACGAACCTGAGCTTCGTCCGGACGCGCGTGAATCCGTGGCGTGTATTGAAGTGGCTTCCCGCCAGATGTTGACCCGAGTGGAGTCGCTCCTGCATCTGTCCGAGTTGGAGAATCAGCGGACGCCAACTTTCGACGCCCTCGATGCGCTCATGCCGCTGAGAGCTGCTATTCGCATGCATCAATCTCCAGCCCTCGCAAAAGGTATCGAGTTCAAAATCGATCTCCCGGAAACCAGCGTCGGGGTGATGGGCCAGGCACAATGGCTCACGGAAATTTTCTCGAACCTTCTTTCGAACGCCGTCAAATACAGTCCGTCCGGCGGGGTGGTGACCATTCGCGCCGGGGTCGAAGGCCAGCATGGCGTGGTGACGGTCGCTGATCAGGGTTGTGGTATCGACGAAGAGAATCAGAAACACCTTTTCAAGAAATTTGGTCGGCTCAGCTCGCGTCCGATCCGCGGCGAATCCTCCACGGGGCTCGGCCTCTACATCGTCAAGCAGATGGTCACCCGAATGCAGGGCACTGTCGGATGTGAGAGTGCTCCGGGCAAAGGTAGCGTGTTTCGGGTAGCTCTGCCGCGGGCGTGATCTGGATAGCAGGCCATCGCCATGCCACTTTGCCTTTGTCTCTGGCTGCTTAAGAGGCTCGCGACTTTTCTCATCGGCTTCCCGGATTCTCTCTGAAAGTATTCCTGCAATGCGACTTTTCCTCTCTTTCAACCCTGGCTTGGCCGAGATCGATCAGTTGATCGAGCGCCAGACGCGGTTGCGGCATGCCATGGAATCGCGCACCCCCACTCTCGCCGGAATGGTGCGCTGGACGCGGTCGAACCAATTCCATCTCACGATGGAATTCCTGGGCGACCTCAAACGTGACGCGCTCAACAGCATCTCGCCTCTCATCGCCGAAACCGCTAAACAGGTGAAAGCTGGCGCGGTCATCATCGATGGCATCGGTTCATTCCCGGTTTACCGCGCGCCTCAGGTGCTTTGGCTGCGCGTCCGCCAAGGGGACGGCTTGATGGCACTCCAGCGCCGCTTACGCGTGCAATTAACGGAGGCTGGAATGAAATTCGAGGCCGGTTATTTCCCGCATATCACCATCGGGCGACTGAAAAAAACTCGGGCGCCCGCGATGGAAGTCGACGCTTTCTGTGCGTTGGTCGATCAAATGACCGATGAGCTTCAAAACGATCCGGTGAGTTGGCCGGCGAAACAGTTGAGCCTCATGCAAAGCCGCCCGGCCACGGGTGGTCCCGAATATCGCTGTCTTGAGAGCTACCCGGTAGGAGACGTCGAGGCGTGAATCCTCGGCTCGACTCATCCGAAAATTCCTCGGCCGCCTGGCGTTTCTATGAAGCGGAGCGGCAACGTTATCTGCCTCGCAATTATTGGGCGAATGTCGTGGAAGGCGGCCTTTACATGGCAGGCGCCGCCTTTGTGGCTGGCGAGACCGTGTTACCGGCCATGGTCAAATCACTTGGCGGCCCGAACTGGCTGATCGCCATGACCCCGATCCTGGTCATCTTCGGCTTTTCACTGCCGCCGCTCATCATGGCGCATCTGGTGGAACGCCTCACTTGGATGAAGCCATACGTGATGATCGTGACCATTTTTCAGCGTATACCGTATTTAATTGCCGGCTTGGCATTGGTGATCTGGGGGCCTTCCCATCCGGAGGTGGCGTTGCCATTCGTCATTCTGGCGCCGTTGCTCTCTGGATTGGGCGCCGGGCTCGCTATTCCCGCATGGTTTGAAATGGTTTGTCGGGTGATTCCCCAGGAACGGATGGCTTCTTCCTGGGCGCTCCGGTTTCTCATTCAAGGCATCGGCGGATTGTTGGCAGGTGGTGTCATCGCCTTCGTGCTCGACCGTTATCCTGGGCCGCGCGGGTTTGGCATTCTGATGCTGATCACTTTTGCCTTTTTAGTCCTCTCATTTTTCGTGTTGGCATTAATGAAAGAGGTGCGTCCTCCGGTCCGGGATGATCCCGGGAGTCATGAGACCCTAATCGAGAGCTGGCGGAGTCGTTGGCGGATCTGGAAGGAGAATCTCTTGATGCGCCGGTTTCTTTACGCGCGCATGTTGGCATTTGCTTACCTGTTGCCGGCGCCTTATCTCGGGTTACAAGCCTTGGCGGACACGGGAAAACCAGAATCGTTTCTGGGCACCCTCGTGATTGTGCAGATGATCGGTGGGATTAGCGCCAATGCGGGAAGCGCTCTAATGGGCGATCGTTTGGGCGCGCGCTGGTTATTGCTGGCGAGCCGAATGACCTTGATGATCGTTTGCATCGGGCTCTGGTTGGCCGATGGGGTCGTGGGCTGGATCGGGATCTTCTTCTTTTATGGCTTTAGTTTCGCCACACAGAATGTCGGTTTTTCGTCGATGCTCGCTCAGCTTTGTCCGCCGGGAAAACGGCCCACGTTCATGGCATTGCAAAGCCTGGTGAGTCTCCCGTGCCTGCTGGGGGCGGCGTTGGTGGCCGGTATCATCATGGACCATCTCGGCGGCATGATGACGATTGCGACCGTCACCTTCGTGTTCCAAGCCTCAGCCGGTTATTTCCTGCTTCAGATGCCGAAAGGCAAATAAGAGGCCTGTTGGGACGGCAGGCGTTGCCGTGGGCTCGGGGAGGCCACGCCCCCCCTGCGTCACTTCCGCTCTATTTGCGTCATCATCCTGCTCTCCATTCGCTGTCTGTGACATTCAAAATGGGCCGCATTTCCTGAATCCCCATGTAAATAGATCGGCCGACTCAACGTCACCGTCAATCGGCTGAACGGTTGGGGAATGATGAATCCATCCCAACTCTTCAACCGCCAACACCGATTCACTTCCCAACTCACACAAATCAACGGGATCCCTTGGTCCATGGCCAATTTGATCGCGCCTGGTTGCAACTGATAACAAGGCCCGCGCGGGCCATCTGGCACAATTGCCACCGCTCGCCCGTTTTTCAACGCCTTGCGTATCCCGATCAAGGCGCCAACGCCACGACGCGAGGTCGAGCCGCGAATGGATTCGAACCCGAAACTCCTTAGAATGCGCGCCGTGATCTCCCCATCCTTGCTCGTGCTTGTCAGGCAAGCGGTCGGTAATCCCGTCTTCATTCGCGTCCAAATGATCGGAATCATCAACATTCGATTATGCCAGAACATGCCGATCGAGGGAGCCGTCGGCGGTTTGGACCGGTAACCGCTCGCATCTTGAATCTCCATCCGCAACGTCGCCCCTAAGAGACGGAGCAGCAACGCGCCCGCCCAGCCAAAAAGCCAGATCTCCAGCCGCCGCTTCATTCCGTTTCCAATTGTTCCTGCCAGCGAAAGGCTTCTTCCACTTGAAACCCGAGGTGCTGCACGATTCGCCAGACCACCGTATCGGCTGCCGCTTCGAGTGTGGTCGGCAAGCTGTAAAAGGATGGCATGGCGGGAATCACATCCGCCCCTGCTTCCAGCACACTCACCAAGTTACGTGCGTGGATGAGGTTGAACGGTGTTTCGCGCGGAACCAAGATCAGTCGACGCCGTTCTTTCAAAAAAACATCGGCCGCCCGGAGAATGGCGGTATCGCTCGTCCCGGCGGCAATCCGAGCCAGGGTGCCCATGGAGCAGGGACAGACCACCATGGCATCGAATCGGGTCGATCCGGAAACGAACGGCGCGTTCATCGAGCGGCTGTTGTATTGATGCACGTTATCGGGCAGCGACAATTCCCCCACTTCCTCCCGCACCACCTGCCGCCCATAATCGCTGAACAAAAGATGGATCTCGCATTTTTCCCGTCCGAGATAATTGAGCAAGCGTTGCAAATAAATCGCGCCGCTCGCGCCAGTGGCGGCTATGACAAGGCGTTTCATCGTGGGCGCTACGAAAAGTTTCGGTCTATTAGCTGGCGTTGGCGACGAAAAGCGTTTTGGCGAGTCGCGTTTGTTTGGTCAACAGTTCCTGGTAAAACTCGGAATGTTTACCCGGTTCGCAACGGGTTTTGTTATCCGGGGCGGCGAATCGCTTGGTAAACGAGGTGATCGGTTCCGCGTCTAGTTCGCAGCGATGATGAATCCAGGCCGCTTGAATCGCGGCCCCGAGCGCGGCGCCCTCGCTGTTCTTGAGTGCGACGACTGGCACCCCGAAGATATCGGCACAGATCTGGCGCCAGAGCTTGCTTTTGCCGCCGCCACCCGTGATGCGGATTTCGGTCGGGGTGATCCCGAGTTGTTCAAGTCGTTGCAGGCCGTAAGCGAGCCCGAGGGTCACGCCTTCCATCGTGGCTCGTGCCAGACCGCCAGGGGTCATGTTGGCGGTGGTCAATCCATGGAACACCCCGCGGGCTTTCGGCAGGTTCGGAGTTCGTTCGCCATTGAGGTAAGGGAGAAAGAGGAGCCCTTCCGCGCCCGGCGGCGTTTGAGCCACGGCTTGTTCCATTTCGTCGTGGCTCCAACCGAATAGGGAACAGACCTGTTCAGTGGCCACGGTCACATTCATCGTGCAAGCCAGCGGCAACCAACGGTCGGTGCTGTCACAAAATGCAGCCACTTCACCGCGCGGATCTATCACTGGCGCGTCATTACAAGCGTAAAGGGTGCCGGAAGTGCCGAGGCTGGCGGTCACGATGCCAGGTTCCACGTTGCCGGTGCCGATGGCCCCCATCATATTGTCGCCACCACCGCTGGTGATCATCGGGTTTTGTTTTAATCCCCAGGCTTCCCGCAGTGATTCGCGCAAGATACCGACTGGCTGCTTCGAGGAGGAGAGGGTGGGGAGTTTGTTTTCGAGTTCAGGATCGATCTCATCCATCACCGCCTCACTCCATTTACGGCTCTTCACATCGAGCAGGGCCGTGCCGGAGGCGTCCCCGTATTCCATCCGTTTTTCGCCGGTTAACCAGTAATTCAGGTAATCATGCGGGAGCAACACCCAACGGAGTTTGCGATAATTTTTGGGTTCATTCTCCTTTAACCAAAGGATTTTGGGCGCTGTATAACCTGGCAACATGGCGTTGCCGATCAGATCGATCACCGTATCGGCACCGCCGAGTTCTTCGGTGAGCTGGGCGCATTGTGCGGTGGTGGAGGTGTCGCACCAGAGTTTGGCGGGGCGAATGACATTATTGGCTTCATCGAGTGGGACGAACCCGTGTTGCTGGCCGCTGACCGCGATGGCTTTGATGTCCTGTTTTTGGTCGCCGAGTTCGGCTAGACACGCTTGGACGGCGGTTTCAGCCGCTTCCGTCCAGCCATCCGGGTCTTGTTCCAGATGACCGGAAGGAAGTCCCGGGATCATGGAATGAGGTGCTGAGCCGGAGGCGATGATTTTGCCGGATTTAAATTCGAGCGCGATGACTTTCACGCTTTGGGTGCCGCTGTCGATTCCGAGGTAGATCATGAAATGCGTAAGATGTGCTGGAACCGTAAAAGGATTTCAGGCAAATGGAAAAGGATGATTAAAAAACTATTACATACCCGTTACCGCGTTGCCAATCTCGACAAGACCGTCGAATTCTACCGGGATGTGCTCGGGTTGGTGGAAACCCGCCGCCACAGCTCGCCTCGCGGATCGAAACTGGTCTTTTTCAAAGCGCCTGAGAGCGAAGAGGAAATTGAGATCTGCCAATTCGACGAAAGCGGCCCCGTGGAGGTCGGCCATGATCTGACGCACCTCGCCTTTGAGGTGCCTGATATGGAAGCGTTTGCGAAATATGCCGAATCCAAGGGATACCCGCTCAGCGATGGACCGACCAAAACTTCCAGCGGATCCGTGATCGGTTTCATCGACGCCCCGGAAGGGTACGAAATCGAGCTGATCCAGCCGGCCCAATCTTGAGCTGTCACGATTCAAGCAACTCGTAAGGGGGGCGCCGAGCGAGGCGTAAGGGCGGGGGCGTATCCGTTGAGATGTCGGCCCGCCCGAACCGCGCCGCTCGGGACCAGTAGATGCCTGCCTACTCTCCTCGCTCAGCCAGAGCGACGACTTCCTGGTATTGCCGCCGGACCTGGATACCGAGTTCGCGCGCGAGCCGGACCTGCCCGATTCGGTCTCCACGCAAGGCCTCGAAAATGGTCGTTTTGACGTTCTCATAGTCGAACGGCTTGATTGTGTTGAATTTGGCGGTGGCGGCCGGCGGGAAATCGTTCGCGATAAGGGCGGCCCAGGCGGCTTTGAGCTCTTCATGCGGCTCCAGGCACATCACTCGCACGGTGAAGCTGATGGCTCCGAATAGGCGACCGGTCCATTCCGGATGATATTGGAATGCCTTGGCCTGTTGGTAAGGGTTCACATCCGGGTCCGATCGATATTGAGCATATTCCGGGGCGTAAAGTACCGGGACAATTGGGAGCCGTCGCAAGGCATATTTAACGGGACCGCCGGGGGCGCCGACTTTGAAGTTCCAGAGCTTCTGTCCGTCGATCGATAGGACGAAATCCATGAATTCCTCGGCCAACTTTCGGTTTGGAGCACCTCGCAGCATGGCGATGGGATCGGCGCCGATGCTGGTGCCACCGACTGGGGTGACGTAATGCATGCGGGTCGAACCATCGGGTTGAGTAACGGCTTCACTTTGAAATCGGCCATAGAAATCGATCGCCATGCCCGCCGCAGCATCGCCGAGCGAGACATCAATCGGGATTTTCGAGGCGCTGTCGGTGAAGTATCGGGTATTTCCGGAGATGCGCCGGATCAGCTGCATCGCATTGGCCCAACCCTCCGCCAAGCGCCGTTCATCCACGTTCCCGCCTGCATTTTCCACCGCGAGCTGCATCTGTTGTTGAATCAACATCTCGAAAGCCGCAGCGGCCGAACCGCTCTTGGTCGGATCGGCAATGGCGACCTGGCCGAGATACGCCGGTGCACCAAGGTCGGACCATTGAGCCGGGGGGTGTTCGATCTGTAACCGTGCAAGCACATCGGTGTTGTATACGATACCAAACGCGGAGACACAGGCACCGACCCACCGGCCGTCCGCATCCCAATATTCTTCACCACCAACGAAATGCGGGATGCCGGTCGGTTCACCGAACCAGTTGGGATGACGCCGTAAAATGCCGCTATTGACCAAATTTCCTTTGCGCGCCTGTTTGTCGTAATCGTACCGGCCGCCGCCGAAGAAAAGGTCGATGCCGCTGCTCACGTCAGAGGCCAGATAAGCCCTGCGAGCTGACTGCGGCAGGTCGTCGTCCTCAGGATTTTTTGGCAGCTCGATCTTGCCGTTCTGAGCCGCTTCAGCCACTTCAGCACTCCACGGTCGCCCTAACTCGGAGGTCCAATGGTATTGGAAAGCGGCGAGGTATTCGCCTTCGATGAACCGGCTGATCTCGCTGGTGCCACCTGGAATCCGCCAATCGATCCGGACCACTTTACCATGTTTTTCCTTGATACGATCGACAAATGCCCGGGTGAATTCGAAGCGGATGGCTTCGTTGTGCGGGGAGATGATGACGAGCGTTTCGTCCGCCTCTTCGAGCAGGTTCTCTTCCGGTTTCATCAGGAAGGGCAACGCCAACACCGCTAGGATGGCGGTAAGAACCAACAGACTTCGGATCATGATTGCGGGAGAATGACGACATCTTTTGGATCCACCTGCGCGCAGAGCGTAGCTTCTTTGGCGGCGGCTTCCAGATGGCGCGGATTAAGCTCGAAGATTTTGAGCGGTGTCCGGGGGCTGGCATGAAATTCGTATTGAGCCAATTCACCCAGATAGATCGATTCGCCGATCCGACCGCTGAAGGCATTCTGTTCCGCTGATTCTGAGGTCAAATTCCATGCCTCGGGGCGGATCGAGACAACGATCGGGTCTCCGATGTTCGGTTGCCAATCATCGAGCGAGATCCGGCCATGAAAGATGGTGTCTTCAATTTTGACGACGGCTTCGCGACCGTCGCGTTTGACCAATTCCCCTTCGAGAAAATTGGTTTCGCCGATGAAATCAGCCACCAGCTTGGAGGCGGGTCGATGGTAAATCTCGCGTGGGGCGCCGCACTGGGCGACATGGCCATTGTCAAGAATCGCCATGCGATCGGCAATAGAGAGCGCCTCTTTCTGATCGTGCGTCACGTAGATCGCGGTTAGTCCGAATTCCTTGCAGATCCGCCGAATCTCGGTCCGCATCTCGAGGCGGAGTTTGGCGTCGAGGTTGGAGAGCGGCTCGTCGAGCAGCAGACAACGGGGACGAATAACGAGCGCGCGCGCCAAGGCAACCCGTTGTTGTTGGCCGCCGGAAAGCTGGTTGATCTTGCGTTGCGCATACGGTTCCATGCGGACTGAGGCAAGGGCGGTCTGCACACGTTCCTGAAGTTGTTTTTTAGGAATCTTCCGTTCTTCCAAGCCAAAAGCTACGTTGCCGGCCACGGTCATATGTGGCCAGAGAGCGTAACTCTGGAACATCATCCCGGTGTTGCGCCGGTGAGGCGGCAACAGGGTCACATCCTCCGAGTCGAAGAGAATGCGACCGTTGTCCGGAAAATAAAAACCGGCGATACTGCGCAGGAGGGTCGTCTTGCCGCAGCCACTGGGGCCAAGGAGAAAATAGAGCTCGCCCGGCTCAATCTGAATCGAGACTTGGTTGAGCGCGACGGTATTGCCGAAGCGTTTCGTGAGGTTATCGATCGTGACGCTGACCATGTAAGCAACGGGCAAACTGGCTCAACTCAGAGTATTTACCCCACTGTTTCATAAAAGCGGGAAGTGATTGCGCCGCAGATTTTTGTGCCGAGCAAGGAGTTCAGGCGGGGCCGTATCCGTTGAGATACCTAACCGCCTGAACGACACAGCTCTGCGCAAAAAGATCAAGCTAGCACGACCGGTTTTATGAAACATTGGGGTTTACCTTGCACCGAGCCATGGTTGAAGCGCCATCGTAGCAGAGTGCGGCGGGGGTGCAACGAAGATGCGCACTTGTTTGTGACAGTTTCGACACGAACTTGGAGGGTGGGTTCGATCGAAATCACAGCGGGCTTACTTGGCTTCATCTTCCACTGGTGCCGTGTATTCTGCCAGGAACGCGGCATAATCGCTCTCCTCAATGGCACTTGCGGCCAGGGCCAGGGTGCGTTCGACGACTTCGACTTCCGGTGCGGTCAGTTCGAGGCCGTTCGCTCCGAGAAAGGTGTAAGCGGCCATAAACCCGGCACGCTTGTTGCCATCGACAAATGGATAATTACGGACCACGGCGCTGGCATAAGCTGTGGCGAGTTCGACCAATGAGGGGCTTTCATAACACCACCGTTGGCGCGGAGAATGAAGGGCCGAATCAAGCAGGCCTTCATCGCGTAACCCTGATAGCCCCCCAAACCAAGCGAGCAGTTCGGCGTGACTGGCTAAGAGCTCATTTTTCTCAAGCCAGTTCGGCTCGTTCACTTAGCCAATTCCCGCAACGCATTTCGATACTTCCGCATGCCACGCTCCGCGATCGCCATTTTCCGCTCAAATTCCTCATTGCTTTGTCGCATCTGCAGTGAATTCTCCGCACCCTCGGTCAAATAAAGCGTGTCGCCCTCCTGCACTCGCAAAGTGTTGAGCGCTTCTTTCGGCAGAACGATGCCATAAGAGTTTCCGATTTTGCGAACTTTCACTTGGTAAGCCATGCGTTATAACAAACGGAATAACGCCCTGCAGTCAAGCCGGAATCATCCTACGGCCGCTTCTTCCGGCCGGTTCATGACCGCCCGGGCGTGCCGGGCAAAGAGACCACGCAGATCCTGACTGTAGATCTCCAAGATACCTCGCCCAAGAGCTTCATGGTCGCCGGCTAGATATAATCCGCGCGCCAAATGCAATTCGCGGAGCGCCAAGTTGCGGGTGCGATTGTCGTTCTTGTCCGGGTTGGCCTGTTGAACCCCATCCGTCATGGCCGTAATGGCATGGCCCGCCAATCCGGGGCGTTGCAGCAATTGATGGATCGCTTCCGCCAAGGGCGGTTCACGCAGAATGCCCGCGGCCAAGGCGGCCGCCCGGCAATGGGAGAGCGCGGCATCTTGATCGAGCTCAGCCACTTTGGCGCTGATGATCGTGGCCGCTTCCGCATGATGCGTTTTGGCTAGGGCGACAATCAACGCGTCCAACCGGCTCATACTCCGTCCGAATTGCCCCATCCCGCGATAATTCCAGCCGTCATCCCATTCGGTGGCAGCCACTTGGCCAGCCAGACAATCGCCGGCGGCGGGGTGTCCCATAAGACCGAGGACCAGGGCGGCATCCACGGCTCGTTCGGAGGTGATGTCGCTGGTCAGGTTTTCGAGAAGAAGGGGTTGGCTTTCCGCTTCATGCGCGAAAAGAATGGCCGCGTCGTAAAATGTGACTGGACCCTTTTCCACCGACGTTTTCACCACTTCTTTGGGCAACGGGAATGAATCATTCTCCTGCAACTTGGCAGGGGCAAGGACGCCGAGTTCGACCAGTTTCTTTTGTATTTCGCGAATATCGAGTTCCCGATAGGCGACCCCACGTTGCGCGCTCCAAGCGGCGGCGATGCCAGCGGCGCAACCCTGGTTCTGGACATCGGCCTGCATGCGGATCACCGGCAGAGCATCCCGATGCGCGCTCACTCCCAGTCCCGTCGCCAATACGCCTTCGATGTCGCGTGGCAATAGACAGCGGAAGGGGACGTCGGCACGCAGGGATTTCTTGTCCGGCGGGCAAACGAGAAAAACCGGATGCACCGTGAATCCGTGCGTGTCGAAGTTGCTCTCGGCTGTGGTGATCGTATCGGGGAAAGTCCGGTTGGCCAGAAAATCGAGCGGGGACAATTCGAATTCACCACGAATTTGGCGGCGTTCCCGGCTATCGACGAACGGGGCTGTGTCGAAGGCTTCGGGGAATTTCGCTCGCGCCTCGACGAATGCGTAAGTGACGCCTTCCGGATCGCCATCATCGATAAAGGTGTGATCGGTATTATGATAACGTGGCTCGATTAATCGGGGGGAAAGGCCGGTGCCCTGCACTGCGACATGGGATCCGTCGGTCGTCCGGCAAGGCGCTCCAGCGGCCGCGGCCACATCGGCGCTTCCAGTGGCGTCGACCACCGCGCCGCACTGGACCAGTCCTGCTCCAAAGGGGGTGGAGACCAGGACGCCATCGACTTTTTGCCCCGCTTTGCGAACGCCAAACGCGAAACTATTAAGCCAGGCCTCGCCCCCGGCCTGTTTCAGGAGCCGGGCGTAAAGCGCCATTTTCAGCTCTGGATTCCAACGTTTGGTATCGGGCTGATTGCTGTCGAGTTTTGCCATGCGGTCGTCCAGTTCGGAAGTAAACCCGCATCGGTTGCCGAAATAATAGGAAGCAATCAGACCGAGCGTGCCGACCCCACCAAGGCCATGTTGAATATCGCAGACGATCGTGCGCGCCCCTTCCCGGGCTGCCGCAATGGCCGCGCCAGCCCCGCCCGTCCCTCCACCTGCGACGACGACATCGCATGGAGTCAAGCGAGGGAAATGGGCGAGATCCAAGGTCACTTCAGTATCGCTTTTGCGTAGGAAAATTGGTGCGAATCCGTGGTGCCCAGTCGTGTCCGAGGGCGGCAATTGCACCGGCGGCCCGACCGTGGGTAAGCGGCTGGCAACCAGCTGACCTAGGCGCCGGCCCAGAGTCGCCTGGCCATTGGGATGTTCCCATTCCGCATGGACCGCTGTCTCGATGGGCAACAAGGTATTGAGGCAAAAGAGACCGCGTTTCGGTTCGAACTGCGCTTCCTGCAGGTGATCGAGTTGGGTCGCCAACGCTGTCTCAGGCGACGCTGCGACGGCTGAACCGACCCCGGATAACGCTTCGGGGGTGACACAGACGGTCGGGTCCAAAAGTTCACTGCGCAGCCGCCATTCGCTCGCGGCTGGTTCGATCTTATCGCCCGGGGAGGGCAATCGCGCTTCGAAGAGCCCTGCGCGAAGCACGGTTTTTCCTTCACTCACCTCGAACCAGTCGCCCAACGGTTGCACGCGATCCTCCCATCCCGCCGGAATCGTTTTTGCGAGAAAACGGATGCTCCATTGTTCTTCTCGAAGATTTGTCAACGGCACGCGGGCCAACCGCGCCACGATCCCATGCTGACTCGCGTCGATCACTGCGCGGCAGGGCACTGCGAAGAGGGCGGAGCGGCTGGCCATCAGCAGACCCGCCATCTGGCCCGACTCATCGAGCAACAGACTGACTGGACGCACGAAAAACCAGAAGGGCACGCCCGCTCGCAGCAACGCTTGCTCCAATCCTCGCCGAATCCGTCCGGGCCAGACGGGAAACGGTGCGTCCTGGGGATAAAGCGAGTCGACCCAAGAATCCGCCCGATCAAGACTCGCAGGGACGGGTTGCAAGGTGCCGGCCGATTCCTCACCCAGACCTGATCGAGAATGAAAGAGGGTCGTGCTTGATCCGTTCTCGGCCAATTCGAGAGCGGCGGATACCGCGGCAGTGCTGCCGCCGACAATGGCGACATCGATGGCGGGGAGACAGGCGACGGATTGTTGGGGGGCGTGCGGCATGATGGTAGATTTTCACAATTGTTTCCTGAAAGAAAACGATATGGCTTGGCAAAAGGGCAAAAAGGTTTGGCGTTTTTCCGCATAGCCGGCAGGTTGACCAGATGGAGCTCAGCTTTCAGGACTTTCAAATGGCCGCGTTCGCGCCAACCATCGCTTACCGCGGTGAAGTCTCGGAAGGGAGCCGGGTGATGACGACGCAGTTGCCGCACTTCACCTGGTGGTATCTGGAACGGGGTCCTGCGCGGGTCACGTTCAGCGGGCGCCAAATCGATCTGGAGCCCGGCACCATGATCCTGTTTCCGCGCGATTTTCGTCGAAGCCATCGATTCGAGGCCGCAAGCCGGTTGCTCTCGATCAGCTTCGAAGCCTTCTGGGCGAGTTCGCGACCCTGTTTCCAGTTCGAGTATCCCATCATGACGCGTGGGGAGTCCGCCGAACTTCTGCGGCGGCGGGCGCTTGGCGTTTGCCGATTTTTGAAGGGCGAAAAGTTTTCCGCTCAAACATTGAAACTGGCGCCGGAGAGTTGGAGCCAATTTTACGCGGCGTTTCTCCGTTGGTTGTCAACCTTGACGGACTGGCTCGCGACAGAGGGCGTCGAATGGGCGGATGCCAAGGCTGGCGATGGCCGCTTGGAGGCGATCCTTGGCGAACTCCGCGATCATCCCCGAGCCGGGCCGCTGCCTTATCCAGATTGGCAGAGGCGTTATGGCTGTGGCCGATCCCAACTCGACCGGCTAGCGATGGCTATCCTCGGGAACACTTTACGCGCCTATCGCGATCGGCAATTGATCGAGTCGGTCCGGCTCCGGGTGCAGCGGGGCGACGCTTCAATGAAAGAATTAGCCGCAGAATATGGCTTTACGGACAACACCCATTTCAGCCGCTGGATGCGCCGGCAAACCGGGGTCAGCCCGAGCCAATGGCGGGTGGAACAGGTCTAACAGGCTCTGCACACCGCGGGACTAACGTTTTTGCACGACCTGACGGAACGCCTCGGCTAACAAAGCCGTATTCCGCTCACTTGAAAAATGGGTCTCTACCCATTCCCGGGCGGAGCGGGCCAAACGCCGTCGCAACTCCAGATCGCTCGCCAACCGCTGAACGCGTTTCACCAAGGTTTCTGTATCCCGCACTTCTACGGTCAACCCGGTCACTTCATGCTCGATGGCTTCCAACGCCCCAGCTTCCTGGCAACTGATGACGGGCACTCCGTGCGCCATGGCTTCGGGTATCACATTCGGCAATCCATCCCGGTCTCCCTCCGAATCCACAATACCGGTATGCCAGAAGAGATCGGCCCAGCGGTAATGCTGCGACACCTCCGAAGCGGGTTGAGCGCCGCAAAAGATCACTTCGTGTTGCAGTCCGAGTTCGCAGGCGGTTTCCTGCAGGCTCTCACCCAACGGACCATCGCCGACCAGTCGCAGCTCGACCGAGGTGCCGGCTTTTTTCAGAGCGGCACAGGCGGCCAATTGATGAATGTGCCCCTTTTTTTCCACGAGCCGCCCGACAGAAAGGAGGCGAACCGGTTGATGCGCGGCGGTTGGTTGGCGATAGTCTGGCAGCGCGGGCAACCCTCGCCGCGAGAGAATGATGTGCGACTCCGGAACGCGTGATAACAAATGCTGCTCGGTTTGCCGGGTGGTGGTGTGAATGAAAGCGGCATTCTGGAGTTTAGGATCGAGCAAGGGATCCCCGCCATCGCGATACACATCATAAGCATGGGCGCCGAAGGAGAAGTGCTTTCCAAAACGCCGGGCCAAGACGGCGGCAAGGGTCGCCGGACCGGTGGCCCACGCGCCGTGAAAATGATCGGGTGGGTTCGACGCGAAACGTCCAGCGAGATGGAGGGCATAAAGGGTGCCCCACACCGTCATGAACCAGCCTTCAAACGTGCGCGGACGGTGACGCCGTAAAAGTTGCCCGGCCAGCGGCCAATTTTTTCGTAGGCGAAAAGTTTGCCTGAACCCATGCCACGGCAGTGTCCAGAGTTGGGAAAGGGTGAGGGGATGCACGGGGGCGGCCGGCGAGGGGAAGGCCGATTCATTCGCCGGTTGCGGCCCGAGTTGCCAGCAAGGGTAGACCTCCACCGCGATCCCTTGCGCCCGCAACGTTTCCACTTCCCGCTGCAAGAAGGTCTGCGAGAGCGTTGGGTATTTGATGGTGAAATAAGCGACGCGGGGTGCTGTCGGGTTCATGCGGGAAGACGGGATTCCAGGGCGGCGACCGCTGCCATCGTCCCGTCGAAGTTTTGGTTGCGCAAACGTTCCGTGTAACTCGCCAAATTCTTTTCGAACTCCTCGAACAATTCGATTCCAGGATTGAGCGACAACGAGAAATCGCCAAAACCGAGATCCCGCACATGCCAAGCATTGATCCATTGTTCGAACAAGGTGCGGATCGGAAAACAAAGGACCGGTTTCCCGAAGTGCAACGCTTCACAGATCAAGTTGTGCCCGCCGTTGACCACCACATACGCGCTCTCCGCCAGGTCTTCGAGAATGCGTTGCCGGTCGAAGGCCCGGAATTCTAGGTTGCCGTCGGTGCCGGCCTCGGAACGCATGCCGTAAATGACCACACGCCGTTGACTCTGGCGCAACGTCTCCAGCAACGGCCAGAAGGTGGCGCTCGTTTGGTAAACGAATATGGTTTCGCCCGGCCGGCTCGTTACCCCCCGCACTTCCCGTCGCAACACCGGGCGCAATAATTGGTCCGTTCGGCCCGGCGCCAATGGCGGATGAAAAAAGGAGACCACCAAATTGTCGCGGGTGAAATCGAACAAGAGATAATCATTCACCATCGCCAATGACCAGGAAATCAATTGGTCATGCGGCACCGGATAACGGCAGGCCTTCATGACGTGGGAATGATCGATGGAAACACAAGGCAACCGACCCATCTGGCAGGCGATTGGAAGAAAAAATTCGCGATCCGCGACGATGAGGTCGGGTTGAAAACGATCGATCAGGCGGAGCAAATCGCGGGCGATTGACGGTGTTTCCGTTAGCCGCTGCATGATTTGACCAATGACCGCAGGCACATCGACCCGCTGTTTTTTGTGTACCGTTCGGAGCACCGGCACTTCATGCACGGGATACCGATCTTGAAACGCTGCCGGGACGCGGCCGCCGCCCACGAACTGGAATTCGTGTTGCGGCATTTGTTCGATGATGGCGCTGGTCCGCATGGTGTGGCCATGCGTATTGCCCATTACGCCGTAAAGGATACGTGCCATTGGGAAAAGGCGACAGCCTTCGATGCGATGCCCGTGTGTGCAATACAAATCTTGTCTCCACGTGCCGGAACCATCGAGGCCTGAATCCCTTGGCTCCCAGTTTCCGGTAGCGCACTCAGAAACTTGTTCCAAGTTCCTCTACGACTGAGCGCACCGCGTAGA
>JGI12210J13797_10106080_pt1 | contig 17170 bp, 12 predicted proteins | sample ElkSlonscriptome_3_FD_13797 | JGI IMG/M metagenome (IMG submission 13797)
CTTCCTTGGCGATGCCTGCGCGGGCGATGGCCATCTCGGCCGCGCGCGCTCCCGAAGCGGGGTTGGAGATGGTGGCCGCCTCCTGAGCCGCTCGGGGATCGGCGTTCTTGGTCGCGCGGATGTAGTCGAGCGGCAGCACGCTGCGGCGTTCGTGAATGCCCACCCGGGAGAGAATCCACGCCTCGTTCGTGCCGATGTCGAGCGACTCGAAGAAGGCGTTGTCGAGCACGTTCTCGGGGTGGAAATGCCCCATGCCGAGGAGGTGGAGGCCCATGGATTCAGGCCGTAGCACAGGCTCGGGTCGACGGGGCCACCTCACGCATGGACGCGGCCCGCGCCGTAGGGTACCTGCCGCCCATGCCCATCGAAGCCATGCGTGGAGACGAGCTTCTCAGGCGGCTCGCCGAGGTCCGCCGTGACGGCGACGCGGTGGCCACCGACGGCGACAACACCCTGTGGCGCGGGGACATCGGCCAGTCGATGTTCGACCGCGCGCGGGAGAAGAAGGCGCTTCGGTCCGAGGTCGCGCCGGCCATGGTCGCCGAGGCCAAAAAATACGGCGTGCCGCTCGCTGGCGTCGAAGCGGCCGACCCCCACGCGGTGGCGGGCGCGCTCAACGACGCCTTGGTCGCGGGGACCTACCCCAGCCGCGAGGCCTACGCGATGATGGCCTGGTGCTTCGCCGGCTACACGCCCGACGAGGCGCGCGCATTCGCCGAGGCGACCCTCGACGACTTTGGCTTCGCCGACGCGGTCTTCGCCCACGTGCCCATGCTCATCGACTTCTGCCGGGCGCAGGGCCACCACTTCTGGCTGGTGACCGCCTCCCCGGCGCCCATCGCGCGGGCCGCGGTCGAGCGCCTCGGGCTGCCCGAGAGCCAGGCCGTGGGCATGGAGCCCGAGGTGAAGGACGGCCGACTGCAACCCTGGCTCGTGAGCGAGCCCACCTACGCCGAGGGCAAAGTACGGCGTTTGCGCGTGCACACCGACGCCGCGCTCCTCGCGGGATGCGGTGACAGCTTGTACGACGCTGCCCTCATCGCCGAAGCCCGTGTGCAGGTGGGGGTGGGTCCGTCGGTAGCGCTGCGGGCCAAGCTCGAAGAGATGCCGGCCGCGGTCGCGCTGGAGGTCTGAGATGGCCACGGTCGAGCTGGCCGGACTCTCCAAGCGCTACGGCACCGAATCTCGCCCGGCGCTGGACGCGCTCGACCTGTCGGTGGCCGACGGCGAGCTGTTGGTGCTGGTGGGGCCGAGCGGTTGCGGCAAGTCGACGGCGCTCCGGCTCATCGCCGGGCTCGAAGAACCCACGACCGGCACCATCGAGCTCGGCGGCAAGTCGCTCAGCGGAGTAGCGCCCCAGGCGCGGGACGTGGCGATGGTCTTCCAGGGATACGCTCTCTACCCGCACCTGTCCGTATTCGACAACATGGCCTTCCCCCTCAAGATGCGTGGGATGGCCGAATCCAAGCGCCGGGCCAAGGTGAAGCAGATCGCCGAGATGGTCGGCCTCGGCAACAAGCTCGAGCGCCGTCCCGACGAGCTGTCCGGCGGGGAACGTCAGCGCGTCGCCATGGGGCGGGCGGTGGTGCGTGAGCCTCAGCTCTTCTTGTTCGACGAGCCCCTCAGCAACCTCGACGCCAAGCTGCGCGCGGACCTGCGGGTCGAGCTCGCGGCGCTGGTGCGCGCGCTGTCGGTCACGGCGCTCTACGTCACCCACGACCAGGCCGAGGCCATGACCATGGGGGACCGGGTGGCGGTGCTGAAAGATGGCCTACTGCAGCAAGTGGCCCCACCGCGCGAGGTCTACGAGCGGCCGGCCAACGCCTTCGTGGCGAGCTTCGTCGGGACGCCGGAGATGAACCTCCTCGAGCTCGAGGTGGAAGAGGCCGAGGGGCGTGCGGTGGGCGTGGCGGTGTCGGTGCCCGAGGCGGTGGAGCGCGAGCGCGTCACGCTCGGGGTCCGACCTGAGCATTTGCGGCTGGACGGTGCGGGGAGCGGACGTATCGAGGCGACCGTGACCGCCCTCGAGCCGTTGGGTCCGGAGACGCTGGTGTACCTCGAGGCGGGGGCACAGCGACTGCGGGCCCGGGTGCCGGGCTTCGGGGGACCCGAGGTGGGGACCGAGGTCACCCTTTCGGTAGAGACGGCACACTGGTTCGACGCCGACGACGGAGCTCGGCTCGCGCCATGACCCGCTTGTCGCGCCGTCACCTGCTCGCAGCTCTGGCCACGGCCGGCTGCGGATCACGCGAGCTGTCCCCGGGGGAGATGTCCCTTTGGTTCACCTACGGGGGACGCAACCGCAAGGTGCTGCTTGAGCTGGTCGATCGCTTCCACGGGGCGCAGTCGAAGGTGAAGGTGCAACCCACCTTTCAGGGGGACTACTTCGAGGGCTTGGTCAAGCTGCGAACGGGCCTCTTCGTAGGCTCGACGCCTACCGTGACGCACGTCATCGGCGAGGTGGTGCCCTACCTCGCGGAGGCCGGGGTGCTCTCGCCGCTCAGCGAGCTCGAGGCGGAGGTGAAGGCCGACATCGATCCGGTTTTGGGCCAGGCCGGTTCGTTCGTGGGGGGCGACGAGCGACCGCTCTACGCCCTGCCGTTCAACCGGTCGACACCGGTCGCCTACTACAACAAGAACGCGTTTCAGGAGGCGGGGCTGAAGCCACCGACGATCTGGGCCGAGATGCGCGAGGTCGCCCGGGCGCTCACGCGCCGGAACGGCAACCGGACCGAGCGCTGGGGTTTCGAGTGCCCCATCGCCTGGTGGTTCTGGATCGCGATGCTCGGGCAGGCCGGGGGGCGGGTCATCGAGGCGGACGGCCGCGTGAGCTTGGGCGGCGATGCCGGCGTGGAGGCGCTGCAGCACTGGCAGACCATGATCCACCGCGACCGAAGCATGAAGCCGCCCCCCGGTCGCGACTTCAACGCGTGGGAGGCGACCAACAGCGATTTCCTCGCGGGGCGGGTGGCCATGATCTGGACCTCCACCGCCTTCCTCTCCTATCTGACCGACAACGCATCCTTCGAGCTCGGCGTGGCGCCGCTTCCCCAGCAGGTCCGGTTCAGTGTGCCCACCGGAGGCACCTTTTTCGTCATGCCGGCGGGGGTGAAGGGGGCTGAGCGCGAGGCGGGCCTCGCCTTCCTGCGGTTCATGATGTCGCCCGCGTCGGCCAACCATTGGGCGACGAACACCGGCTACATGCCGGTGTCGCTGACGGGGCGGCAGCGGCTCGAGGCGCAGGGCTTCTTCGACGCCAACCCCGACTTCAAAGTGACCCTCGACCAGCTGGCCTACGCCCAAGCCTGGCCCTGGGCGCCGGAGCTCTTTCGGGTCCAGCGGGAGGCGGTGCAGCCGCGCCTCGAGCAGGCGGTGCTGCAGCAGAAGGACGGGGCGGCCATGCTGGCGGAGGCCAGGGCGTCCTTGCGTGAGGCAGGAATCGCCACCGGGGACGCTGGATGAAGCCGCTGCGCCCGAGCCACCCCTACCTCTTCGTCGCGCCGACCGTGATGGTGCTCGGGGTGTTCTTCATCTACCCGCTGCTGCTCGCCTTCTACCGCAGCTTCTTCGCGTGGGACCTGCTCACCGAGCCGATCTACGTGGGGGCCGCGCACTACGCCACGCTGTGGTCCTCCGGCGAGCTGATCGAGACGCTGGGGCGTACCCTCAGCTACAGCCTGGTGGTGGTGGCCTTCGCGTCGAGCTTGGGCCTCTGCTTCGCGGTGGGTCTCAATCGTGAGGGGACCATCTACGCCTTCGTGCGGGGGGCGATCTTCAGCGCCTACATCGTGTCGTGGGTGGCGGTGGGACTGTTGTGGCTTTGGATCCTCGACGGGGACGCGGGGATCTTGGCCGTGGCCCTGAGAAAGCTGGGCCTACCCGCGACCGCCTGGCTCTCCGATCCCGACACCGCGCTCATGGCGCTCGCCGGCGTCACGGTGTGGAAGATCACCGGCTACGCCATGGTGATCTTCCTCGCGGGGCTGCAGGACGTGCCGAGGAGCTTGCTCGAAGCGGCCGCCCTCGACGGCGCTGGGCCCTGGGCTCGGTTTCGCCACGTGACGTGGCCGCTGTTGCGACCGACGGCCGCCTTCGTGGCCACCACCAGCCTCATCCTGTCGTTCCAGGCCTTCGACATCGTCCGGGTCATGACCCAAGGGGGGCCGGTCAAGGCGACCACCATCTTCGTCTACGCCATCTACGAGAGCGTGTTCATGAACCTGCGCGTGGGACGCGCGAGCGCGCTCACGGTGGTCTTCTTCGTGTTGCTGCTCGGACTCACCGGCCTCCAGCTCTGGGCCTGGCGACTGGGGCGGCGGACCGGAGGCGAGACCGCGTGACCCGCCGCGCCTCCATGCTGTCGACGGTCCTGCTGGTGCTGGCCGGGGCGCTCTGGGTCGGGCCGTACCTGTGGATGGTCTCGACGTCGTTCAAGTCGATGCAGGAGATCGTCAAGGCGCCCGCGGTGCCCATTCCGTCGTCGCTCGATCCGAGCGCCTACGCCGCGGTGTTCGAAGCCGTGCCGGTGGGGCGCTTCTTCGTCAACACGCTCGTCATGGCGGTGGCCATCGCGCTGCTTCAGATCGCGCTCGCGCTTCCCGCTGGATACGCCCTGGCCAAGCTACGCTTCACCGGCCGTCGGGCGGCCTTCGGCCTCGTCTTGGCATGCCTCATCATCCCGCCCCAGGTCACTTTCGTCCCCGTCTTCACGATGCTCGGCTCCGCGGGGCTGGTGAACACCATGGCTGCCCTGGTGCTGCCCTTCGGAGTAAGCGCTTTCGGCACCTTCCTGGTGCGCCAGGCCATGCTCTCGGTGCCCGACTCCATCATCGAGGCGGCGCGCCTCGACGGAGCCAGCGAGACCTACATCATCTACCGGGTCCTCGGCCCCATCGTGCAGCCGACCCTCGCCGCGCTATTCCTCTTCTCGTTCGTCTACCACTACAGCGACTACTTCTGGCCCCTCATGATGACGACGGACGACCGCGTCCGGACCTTGCCGTTGGCCGTCGCGCTGCTCCGTGAGCAGGGCACCGGCGCTCGTTGGAACATCATCATGGCGGGGAACGTCATCCTGAGCCTCCCCATCTTCGCGCTCTTCGTCGTGGCCCAACGCCGCATCCTCCGGGCCGTAACCGCCCGAGCCCTCAGCTAGCCCGTGCCCGCGCCGGGTGCTCGCTGGCGGTAGGGCATTGGGGCGTGAAGGTCACGATGGCTGACGTTGAGGGCTTGCAGGCGCCACTGCGGGACCGGAAGGTCAGCGAAGGTGTCGTTGCCGGCGGTGTCGTTGCCGGCCGCTCGCTGTTGGTGGCTAGAGCCGGGTGACGCGGGCGTAGACTTCGTTGCGGCGAAGCCACGGGAGCACTGTGGTGGGTGGGTCGTAGACAGCGGTGCCCACTTCGCTCTCGGCTTCGTAGCCGGCGCGCTCGAGCCGCTCGAGGAGCTCGGCGCTCCGGGTCTCGACGTCGTCTGCCGTCAGCCGACCCGAGAACCGAATCGCTGCCACGAGCTCGCCTGGTCGCTCCCGGAGGACCACCCGGTCATCGGTGGGGCGAGGGAGGTCTTGGACGCGGTACTCCGAGGGCATGGTGAAGGTGATGACCCACTCTCCCTCTCGCGGCGTGGTCTCGACGGGCGTCGTCATGGATACGCGCTCACTGCCTGGCTCGGCCTCCACCGGTGTGGTCATCGAGATTTTCTCGTTGCCGCCGAAGATGTAGCCGGCCAGCCGCCGGAACCCTTCGCGGGTCGCCTCGCGTCGGTCGTCGGCGACGACGGTCGTCTCGGCCACCACCCGCGGCGCGTAGCGGCGTACCTCAAAGCCGTCTTCCCGCCCGACGACCTCGTAGTCTGGACTCTCGTACCACCAGCGCTGAAGCTGGAAGCCCGTGCCGAGCACGACGAGCGCGCCACCGACGAGCCACGGCCAACGCCTGCGTCGTGATGTCTTCACAGAAGTCGCCTTAACGGGCTGCGCGTCGGGCGCCCATGGCGGAGCACGACTGGGGTAGGCAGGGGTGGATGCGATGAGTTGGTGTCGCGGGACCCCCAGTCGACGTCGGCTGTCGGTCTGGGACGGCAATGTCGTGGTGTTCGGGTTCGTGACGGCGTTCGACGTGTGGACGAGGGCTCGGGCTGTACCTGAAGTCTGAAGGTGCGCTCAGGACCGCTCAGGGTGCGTTCCACGCCACCATCGCTCGACGCCACTCACTGCGGAGGAGGGAGCTGGCGAAGGCGGTGGCAGATTACGAGGATGAGAACCACGTTGAGCATGCCGGCAGCGAAGGCGGCCGCGCCCCACGCGAAGGAGGCGCCGAGCTTCCCATCGGTCACCATGATCTGGAGCAACAGGATGGCGAAGGTGGGCGTCACCACAGAGAGGCCGTGCAGGGCGTGAAGGCCGTACGGCAGTCGCGCGGCGGCCAGGCGAAGAAGCAACGGGGCAACACCGGCGCGGGCTGCCACTGCCATGCCTTGCACGGCGATGATGGCGTCGTTCGCCGACTTCTGGCGCGCGGCCCCGCCCGCTACCGCGATCCAACCTGCGGATTGGGGATGTCGGTCTCGTCGCCGAAGGAGAAGATATACTCGAAGCGCAAGAGGCCGGCGAAGGTGTCACTGGGAGACCCTTCGGGACCGAACAGGAAGGCGCGGTACTGGCCTTCGAGGCCGAGCGCGACGGGGGAGTCGAGCTCACCCGTGAGCAGGTACTTCACTCCGAAGGGGACTTGCAGGACCCCCTGCCAGCGGTCGGCTTCGGTCTGGACGGCGACGTTGGCGGGACCGGCGAGGACGCCGGCGTAGAGCACCCACTGCATCACGTCGAAGACGTATTCCGCGCCCACCGTGGGGGCGTAGACGAGGGCGCTGGTGAGTGGCTCGGGGAGCTCGTAGATCTGCAGGTCGAACTGCGCCCTCAGGTTGAACGTGTCGTCGAGCCCGTAGGCGACGTAGGCCCCACCTCCGTAGCCCGACGCGGCCAGCTCCTCGGAGAACGTGACGGTGCTCACACCCGCGTCGAGTCCGAGGTGGAGCTGCTTCTCGTGGGCGGTGGTGCTCGCGGCCCAAAGCAGTCCCGGCAACAGGACGCCAGCACTCGTCGCGGCCTTGGCCATCCCCCGAACCATGGCACTCAGGAGGCGGGTTCGGCCGCCGCAGGCCCGATGTCCTGCGCCAACGTGCGCATCTTCACGATCCGTAGCTTGACCTGGCAGCCCAGCACCATCGCCGACTCCGAGAGCAAGCCGCGGAAGCCCTCCACGGCCTCCTCTTCGAGCAGCACCGTCACCACGCGCCGGTTGGGGTCGCCGCTGAAGAGTTCCGCGACGGGGCCCAGCTCGCGCAGGGGCCGAGCTGCAGCCGCCTCGTGGTGACCTTCCTCGAGCAGACCCAGCAGCGCCGCCTCGGCCTCCTCCGAGCCCCCCGAGACATCGATGACGGCGAGCGAGCGCGCCGAAGGATGGATCGACGGGGCCCGGGAGGCGCTCACCAAGTCCTCCATTTCCATGAGGATGGCCATGGCTTCGTCGTCGTCCTTTGCGCGACGGAGGGCGGCCAGGTTCTCGGTGAGGTGGCAGAGCCGGCCAATGTGCGCGAGCGCCACCAGGTGATCGCGTGGGCGGTCCCGCGGGGCCAGGAGCACGAAGAACAAGTCGACATCTTGGCCGTCGATCACGAGGGGCTCGGTCGTGGTCACCACCGCTGCCACCACGTGGGCCAGGTCCGGGAGCGCGGCGTGGGGGAGCCCAGTGCCGTCTGCGATGAGTACGCACTCGTCGGGGTGGTCGCCCGCCAGGGCCGTCACGAGAGCGGCCTGGCCCATCCCCACGGCCGGCGCCAGCCGAGCCGATGCCGCTTCCAACACGTCGCCTAGGTCCTTGGCTTCGACCCTCATGTGGATGCGTTTCTTGGCGAGCCAGTTCGGCACCGGGGCCTCGCTGACGCGCTCTTCATCCTCCTCCTCCGCCTCCTCGGTCGCGCGGTTGCCGGGGGCGTAGAGGCGCCGCCACTCCTGCCAGAGCACCGACAGCAAGGGGGCGCGGCTGCTCGGAGGACCTTGCCGCGCCATCCAGTAGCTCGGGTCGTGCCGCTCGGTGAGCTCGTCCCAGTTGATCATGAGCCCCTTGGTCGAGTCCCCGCGACGCTTCTTCGCCTGTGAGATGAGCTCCAGGCAGGCGTGGTCGATGTAGTCGAGGCGCTGGATGTGCACGTGGAGCACACGGTCGACCGGGATCTTCTCGAGTGTTTCGGCCAGCAGCGGCAGGCGCAGGAAGGTGGCCGAGCCCGAGAGGTAGAGGTGATGGGCCTTGCCGTCCTTGCTCGGCTCGCTCCTCACGTCGAGGTGGGTGAAGGTGTACAGGAGCTTGCCGATGGCGATCGCGAGGCCGAGGAGGATCCCCTCGAACAGGTCGATGAAGACGACGGCGCCGATGGTCACGAGGGCGATGGCCAGCTCGGAGCGGCCCTGCGCGTAGAGGTCGCGGAGCGCGGCGACGTTGACGAGCTTGATGCCCGTGTAGACCAGGATGGCGCCCAAGGCCGCCTTGGGAATGAGCTTCAACACCTGCGGGGCGAGGGCCACGAAGATGAGCAGCCAGATCCCGTGGAGGATGGTCGACCAGCGCGTGCGGGCGCCGGCATCGACGTTGACCGAGCTGCGCACGATGACGCCGGTCATCGGCAGGCCGCCGACGAAGCCGGAGAGGACGTTGCCCAGGCCCTGGGCCAACATCTCTCGGTTGTAGTCGGTCTGGACATGGGTCTGGCGCTGGTCGATGGCGGCCGCCGTGAGCAGCGTGGCGGCGCTCGCCACGAAGGCGAATACGAGCGACATCTCGATGTTCAGCGTGCTGGCCAAGACCGAGAAGTCGGCCGGCTTCGCGACCTCGATCGCGTCGAAGAAGTTGGCGGAGATGTCGAGGTAGCGAATGGGCAGGCTCATCGCGGCGGCTACGCCGGTCACGAGCACGAGGGCGATGAGCTGCCCCGGGACGAGCTTGAGCTTCTCGGGGCGGATCTTCTCCCACCCGACGATCGAGCCGATGGTGGTGATGCCGATGAGCATCGGCGCGATGTTCTCGGCGCTCCACGGAGGGGCGAGCCGCGCGGCGAGCGCGGGGAAGAGGGCGATGACGTTGCTGACGAACTGACGTTGCGGGTCGGCGTCGATGGCCACGTGGATCTGCGAGCCGAGGATGATGATGCCGATCCCGATGAGCATCCCCGTGATCACTGCCGGGGCCACGGCCCGGAACCACTGGCCGAGCTTGAAGAAGCCGGCCAATGCCTGCCACACCCCCGCGAGCACGATGATGGGCGCGAGGGCGGCCAACCCCTGGTCGGTGACCACCTCGCTCACGAGCACGATGAGGCTGGCGGCGGGGCCGCTCACGAGCAGTGGCGAGCCAGCGATGGCGCCGACGATGATGCCGCCGATGATGCCGGTGATGATCCCCTTCTCCGCCGGAACCCCGCAGGCCACGGCGATGCCGATGCACAGGGGGAGGGCGACCAGGAAGACGACCAGGGAAGCGAGAAAGTCACGCATCAGAGAAGACGTGTCGCCACGATCGTCTCCGCCATCATCGCCTGTGGTCTTGTCGTCGCTCGCCGCCACTTTTTAAACAGTTAGCTGGAGTGGCAGGCCAGGAGAAGGGACTTCGGAGGGTTTCGTCCGTGGACCCGACACTTTTCCACTCCGGTTCCGTGTTGGCGGGGCTATGGGGCGTACTCGTGGCCGATTGGGGGTGGATCGCGCCAAGGCAGGGGTTAGGTTGAGCCTCCCATGCCTCGTTCCCCCGCGATGCGCCGCGGCGCGCTTGCCGCTGCCCGGGCTGAGCGCGTCCGTCGGCGCCGCCCGGCCGCGGGCTCCGGCGACAGCGGGCCCTGGCTCAAGCCCAGCGCGCGCGTGGCCGACGTCGCGACGGTGCCGGACCTCCTCTTCGAAGAGCCTCGCCTCGCCGTGGACGCGGCCGAGCTTTGCGGAGCGCTCGACTTCGCCTTTGCCGGGGGCGGTTGCCTCGAGCAGCTCGAGCGGGCGCTCGACAAGAGCGTGGTCCCCGCCGCCGACGGCTGGGATCCGTCCTGCTACGCAAGCGACCTCTTCGTGGACGACTTCGTCGACACCTGCATGAGGGTGACGCTCGAGGGCTCGGGGCCGGTGAGCCTCGCAAAGCCCTTCCTCGTGCGCGTCCTCACCCACCCCCCCGAGGACGCCGCCGTGGTGGAGACCCGCCGTGCGGTGCTGCGAGAGCTCGAGACCAAAGAGCGACGACAGGCCTTTTCCAACCTCTACCGCGACCTCCGGCGGTTCCGTCGCTTCTTCGACCACATGGCTGGTGTGACGCGCTACGAGGTCACGCGCCGTCGCATCGACACCCTCGCGCTCTTCCGCAGCATCGTGGAGCAGGCGGCCGAGCACTTCGAGGGCCCATCGTCTGCCCTCGCCCGCATCGGGGAGTTCGCGGCCGAGGTGCAAGCGAGTGATGGCTGGCAGCAGCTCATCGAGCTGCTCGACTACGAGAACGATCTGGCCAAGGTCGACGTCCGCATGCAGCTCGGCGCTGACGGACGGGTGCGACGAATGGAAGTCGTCCACTTCGACGAGAACGAGCAGAACCGGTTCTACACCACCCCCTTCGGACGCCTCATCGCGAAGATCGTCCTGTTCTGGCGCGGCTATCGCTTCAGCAGTGAGGAGCTCGTCGACCGCTGGCTCGACCACGTCTTCCAGGGATTGAGCCACTTCATCCCGCCCCTGATGCAGCTGCTCGGTCACATGGAGGTTCATCTCGCCGCGCTCGCCTTCAAGGACCACTGCGAGAGCAAGGGGCTCGACGTCTGCTTCCCCGAGCTCGTCGACGAGGGTGAGCGCGAGGTCGTCGGTCTCTTCAACCCGCTGCTCTTCAAGCAGGGTGTGGTCCCCAAGCCTTGCGATCTCACGTCTTCAGACCAGACCCTGACCATCATCACGGGCCCCAACTCCGGCGGGAAGACGCGGTTGCTTCAGTCCCTGGGCTTCACTCAGCTCTTGGGGCAGGTTGGGCTCTACGCGCCGGCCCGGAGCGCGCGACTTCGGCGCGCGAGCGGCATGTTCGTCTCGCTGATCGACGAGCCCAAGGCCGAGCAGAAGGAGGGACGCCTCGGGACCGAACTCATGCGGATCCGACGCATGTTCGAGACCACCCGCACGGGGGGCCTGGTGCTGCTCGACGAGCTCTGCTCCGGGACCAACCCCAGCGAGGGGGAAGAGATATTCTATCTCGTGCTCTCGTTGCTCGACGAGCTCGGCCCCGAGTCCTTCATCACCACGCACTTTCTCGAGTTTGCACGCAAGCTCTCCGGCGACGACGAGGCCCTGCCGCTCTCGTTTCTCCAGGTCGAACTCGACGATACGCAGCGGCCCACCTACGGCTTCACGCCCGGTGTGGCCACGACGTCGCTCGCAGCGCAGACGGCGGCCCGCTTGGGCGTGACCCGCGAAGAGCTCATGGCCCTCGTACGCCGCAATCGGCGGCCCTGAGGCGGCTTTTCGTTCTTCCGGTCGCCCGCATCGGGCTGAGACCTGTCGGCGCCCTCCCGCCGTGGTATTCCCCAGGGTTGGATGGTTCGAGAGAGCAGCAGCCCGGTCGACGAACCGACGGGGGACGAGGCCACCGCGCCGTGGTCCGAGCGCCGCTCCAGTGAGGTGTCGCCGCTCGACGGCTCGCCCACCTCGACCCTGGCCGCCACCCCGGTCGCGATCTCCGAGTCCGGGACCGTCACCACCGACGACGCGCCGCCCGACGATCTGGTGGGAAAGACCCTCGGCGGCAGCTTCACCATCCTTCGGATCATCGGCGAGGGGGGGACGGGGCGCGTCTACGAGGCGCAGCACACGCGCATCGGCAAGAAGCGGTTCGCCGTCAAGGTCCTCCACGCGGAGTACCTCCGTCATCCCGAGGCCTGGGTGCGGTTTCAGCGCGAAGCCGAGGCCGCGGCGTCCATCGACCATCCCAAGGTCGTGACCGTCTACGACGTCGACCGCACTGAGGACGGCCGCCCCTACCTCGTCTACGAGTACCTGGAGGGGGTCGAGCTCGGGAGCCTGCTGCGCCAGAAGGGGACCCTGCCTCCCCGCGCGGCTGCCCGCATCGTGCAGGAGATCTGCGAGGCCCTCGCCGCGGCCCACCACAAGGGCGTGATCCACCGGGACGTGAAGCCGCAGAACGTGTGGCTCATGGGAGATATGGAGTCCCCGGCGGTGAAGATCCTCGACTTCGGTCTATCTCGGCTGCGCGATGACGAGGGGAACAGCGTCACGAAGACGGGGGCCGTGCTCGGGACGCCGGCCTACATGTCGCCCGAGCAGGCCCGCGGGGAGCGCGTCGACATCCACAGCGATGTCTATGGCGCGGGCACGGTGCTCTACGCGGCGCTCACGGGCCGGCCACCCTTCGACGAGGAGAACGTGCAGCGCACTCTGCTGAGCGTGATGAGTCGTGAGCCCACGCGCCCGCGGACCCTGGTCCCCATCATCCCCGAGGGACTCGAGTTGGTGGTGCAGCGGGCCATGGCCAAGGATCCCGCCGAGCGCTACGCCACCGTGGAGGAGCTGGCCGAGGCGCTCGAGCCCTTCACCGAGCGGCCGGCCTACCGCGCCTCGGGTCGACCCCCGCTGCCGTCGGTGCTTCCGGGCGGCGATTCGCGGCGACACCTGGTGGGGGCTATCATCGCGGCCTTCCTCATGGTGCCGGCGTTGGCCCTGTCGCTCATCGTGGGGGTGGCTTCGGCCTTGGAGCTTCGGCTCGGCGATCTCGAGCTCGTCCTGCTCACCGTCGCGCTCGTGGGGACCGCGCTCACGCCCTTGGGCCTGTGGCTACGGCGGGTGAGGCGTACCGTGTGGGAAAACACGGTGCGGGTCCAGGATCTGAGTCGGCGGCTCCTCGGGACCGTAGTGGGGGCGCTCTTGGGCTACGGGCTCGCCGTGCTCTCGGTGCGCCTGCTCGACGCCACGATCGATCTCGGCGCCGGGACCCGTGGGGCCGACTGGGGGCCCTTCGACGCCATCTTCGCCGTCGCCGCTCTCTTGAGTGGCGCCGCCGCGTCGGTGATCGTGGGCGCACGCGGACGGCACTGGACGACGCGCATCGTGGCTCCACTGACGACCTTCACCGTGGCCGGCGTGGTCGCCCTCGGGATGATGTGGCGCTCGGACCAAGCGGTGCGGGATGTGGCGGAGGTGGGGTTGACCGAGGCGCCTGGCCTGCGAGAAGAGGATACCGAGCGGCTCGCCGCCCAGGTCGCGCGGGCCCCCGAGAAAGACCTCGCCGCGGCGGTGACCAAGGGGCTCAAGCCCCTACGCGATCTCCGCGAGGAATACCCCGGCGACCCGGAGGTGGCGCACGCCTTGGCCATGGCGCTCGGGAGCAGCAACGACTACTCTGAGGCCCTGCGCCAGGTCGAAGAGCTGTGTGAGATGGACCCCGCCTACGGTGAGGATCGCTCGGTGCGGACCCTGGTGGGCAAGGCCATCAAGCACCGCTCGAGCCGCGAAGCCGGGCTTACCATCGCGGCGAGTCGCATGGGTCCGGCCGGTCTCGACATGCTCTACGACCTCATGCTCGAGAACCGCGACCTGCGCCCCAAGATCGAGAAGCTATTCGAGAGCCGTGAGCTTCAGTCGCGTTTCTCTCCCGCGCTCGCCGTCGCCTACGACCTCCTGATGGCGGAAGGGTGCTCGGAGTGGGCGAACTACCTCGAGGAGGCCGCGCGGGTCGGCGACGAGCGCGCGGTCGTCATCCTCGGCCCCCTCGCCAAGCGTGAGCGCCGCTGCGGCATCTATCGCAACCAACCCTGTGAGCCGACCTGCCCCGACGAGGCCAAGGCCATCGTTCAGACGCTCCACAAGATCCGCACCCGCATCAATCCGTGAGCGAGCTCCCCTCTCACTTCGTGACGAGGAGGCGGCCGAGCGTGTCACCGAGGGCTTCGTAGAAGGGCACCGTGGTCTGCGCGTAGCCGTAGTCGTCGTCGTTCACGATGTGGTTCGGATTGGCGTAGATGGCGGCCGTCACGAAGAGCGCACGCCCGGAGCGCTCGTCCTCGAGATAGGCATTCTCGAGGTGGAAGCCGTAGGCCCGCCCCGACTTGTTCACGTAGCGGAGGTGACGCTTACGGAGGTGCTTCAATAAGCCCGGGAGCATCGGCTTGTGGTGAAGGACGCTCTGCCGGTGTCGGAGGTAGCGCGGATTGCTCGATGCCCCGGGGTCGATCGTCATGGCCTCGAGGAGATCGGTCCGACTCGCCTCCGAGAGCTCGAGCGGCGCGTAGCCGAGGGCCTTGGCTTGGTCGGGGCGGAGCAGAGCCACCATGAGCCCCTGCAGGTCTTCGAGGCCAACCGCGTTCTTCTCTGCGAACGACATCGGCCCTTTCTGTACCTCGCCGCGCCGGTCGAGGTGGTAGCGCCCCAGCGAGGTTCCGCGGCCCGCCGGTGGTGGGAGGGCGAGCTTGCTCTCGCGGGCGGGAATGGTCCACCGCGCGCCTTCGAGGGGCCAGAGCTCCACGCGGGGGGAGTGGCGGCTGCGGACCGCGTGCTCGCCCATTCGATGCTGGAGGCGGAGCGTGGAGAAGCCGAGCGACCAGAGGTCTCGGTGTAAGCGCTCGTGGCCCACCAGGTCGAAGAGGGTTCGGAAAGCGCGATTGTCGCTCACGAGCTGCATGCGGCGGATGGCGTGGCGCACCGTGAGCACCCCGGACTCGATGTCGCTCGAGTCCCTCCAGAGGCGGCATGCGACTTTTCCGCTGTCTTCGTCGGGGAGGCAGCGGGCGAGGGGGGTGGTGGTATCGACGCCCTCGTGACCCTCGACCATGCGCAGGGCGGCTACGGCGGCGAAGGTCTTGATGGCGCTCGCCGGGTAAACGTACTCGGCGTCGACGCGGAAGCGGTGGGTCTCGGAGATGGGGGCATCGCGGCCGGGGACGACCCGTACGAGGAGCTGCACCCTGCCCTCGGCCGCGGCGGCGAAGTAGGGGGCGAGACCCGGATCGCGGGCCCATCGACCCACGCGGTGCGGCACCCGAGGGGGCACGAGGCGGGCCGGGGACACGGCCGGTGTGGCGCCCGTGGGAGGCGATGCGCTCGGCGCTACCGGGCGGCGTTCGGGAGCGCCACGCGGGGTCGGAGGGTCGTCACAACCCGTGGCCAGCAGCGCGGCCGCGACCGCCAACCAGCCGATGCGACCCGTAACCCCCATGTTGCAAGCTTTCCACGTCGCAGGGCATTCGTCGAAACAACGGCGTGACTTCGACGCTCGGGTCCAGCTCAGATGTCCCAGCCGTCGTCGATGTCGCCGAGGTCCGGTGGGGCGACGCTCTCGAGGTCTTGGCCCGTATCGCTCTCGGTGGGCGTCTTGAAACCGAGGCCGCTCGGCTCGCCGTACTGATGCTGGCTCGGCGAGGGTGTCGGCGCGTCGCCGCTGAGAGCGCGGTCGAAATCGAGCGACAGCTCGACCTCGTGCCGCCCGGGATTCTCGCGGTCGTCGAGCTCGAGGTCGAAGTCCTCTCGGCCGTCATTCTGGTCGTCGAGGTCGAGGCTCGGGGGCGGGTCGCTAGGACTCGCCTGGTAGCCCGGCATGGTGCCGCGGAAGTCGCTTCGGCCCATGCCGCCGCGGCGATCGGTGGCGGGCCCGTCGTCGAGCGGCATGCCGATCTCGTCTGGGTAGCCGTCGAAGCTCTCCTCGTCCTCGATGTCGAAGCCCTCCGCGGCGGGCTCGTCGTGACGAAGGGTTCGCGAGACATTGGGGCCACCGCCCTCGTTGGCGAGCAATCGGGTGACCTCCTCGACGCGAACGGGCTTGATGAGGGTGGGTCGGTGACTCGTCTTGAGGTAGTTGGCGACCTCCTCGGCGATGACCCCGCCCGTCATGAAGACGAAGCGCTCGCCGAGTTCGGGCGAGGCCTCGGCGTGAAGGCGGATGCCGAGCCCGTCGGGGAGGTTCACGTCGCAGAGGATGAGCTCCGGGAGAAACTCGAGATTGTCGATGAGCTCGCGCGCCTCGGTGAGCGTGCCCGCGACCATGGCGTCGTGCGACTCGAACTGCCGGCACATGACCCGTACGAAGTCGGCGTCGTCGTCGATCCAGACGATGAGCGGCTTCGTGTCCTGAAAGGCGGGCATCGACGGCAGGCTCTCGGATCGGTCGAAGACCGGAGCCTCGGTCTGAGCGGCAGGCAAGACGATGGTAATGGCCCCGCCGCCGAGACTCGAGCGACCGACCTCGACGTGCCCGTCGTGGTTCCGCACCGTCTCGCGCGCGAGCTCGATACCCAGATTGCCCCCGCCGCTGCGGCCGATGAGGGTGTTGAAGTGACCCTCGCCACTGGCGCTGGCGGAGCTCTCGATGGTGATCTCGTGCGTGTCGCCGTGGGTGCCGATGCGCACGGCCATGACCGGCGACTGCTGACCTGCATCCGAGCATTTGTCGGCCGTGTAGACGAGGAGCTGCACGAAGGTCATCTGAAGGGCGTCGATGCGGCCGTCGATGAAGAGCTCCTGGTCGTCGCCGTAGAGCTCGAAGGTGATGCCACGCTGCTCGAGCTCCGAGGCGAGGCTCTCGGTGGCGGCGCGCAACATCTCGGTGAGATTGAGCTGCTCGCGGTCGCTCTCCCGCGCGAGCACGAGCAGACGTGCGCTCACCGACTGGACGCGGCGCAAGGCCTCCCAGGTGTCTTGAATCGCCAAGTCTAGGTGGTCGACGAGATCGCTGGCGGCCCCCTGGCGACGGAGGTGATTGATCACGTGCTCTTGCGACTCGATCAGCGTGGCCATCGACTCGACCGGGTCCTGAAGGTCCCGCGCCACCGATTGGGCGATGAGGCCCTGGGTCACGAGCTGTGCGGTCCGGTGGTCGGGCAGGCTGCTGTCCTTCGCGGCCTTGACGGCCTTGTCGCGCTCCATGGCGAGGCCCACGATGCCCCCCACCGACTCGAGCAGCATCAGCGTGTCCTTGTCGAAGGAGTAGGGATTGTCGGACGCCACCACGATGACGCCGTACAGGCGACGTCCCACGCGCACGGGGGTGGCGGCGAGGGCCTGCCACCCCGCCTCCTCGAGTGCGGGCCGGATCGACACCCCCTGGCGGCTGGCGGCGAGGGTCTCGTCGATCTCCACACGCTGACTCACGGCCACCAC
>JGI12210J13797_10731950_pt1 | contig 17170 bp, 11 predicted proteins | sample ElkSlonscriptome_3_FD_13797 | JGI IMG/M metagenome (IMG submission 13797)
GCAGGCTCGTGCCCTGACTGTGTTTCCGGTAGGGGCTGAATCTCACCATTGCGAGCCGAGAAATGAAAAGATCTGATGACGGCCTGGTCCGATCCGCGGGTGACGCGAATTTCATAATCGCCGTCCTGCGTCCAGTCTGATTCCAGAAATGGCCGGGCATTCGCCGCGTCGCGTCGTTCATGCGGATGATAAAGCGAAGATTTGACTCGCTCATAGTGGCCGTAGGAGATCGTGCCCTGCTGCCGCTTCGAGTGCGCCACGATCTCTCCATTGCGGGCCATCTGGACGAAAAACGGGAGCTTGTTTGCGGGCTGATCGAAGTCTCGATGGCCGGCCCAGAACGTGAGAACCGGCCAGTTCTCGCCTTGATAAGTTTCGTTGGTGATGTTGGCGTAGAGTTGCCAGAGTCCGATGTAGCGATAAACGGTTTCCTGCTCGAAGGGGTCATCACCGATTTCCAGACGCTCCAATGCGACAGGCAGGCGACTGGCGGGCTGACCGTCGATCATCCAGACGATGTTGTAGACGCCCGGATCGGTCAAAGTGATTTCAGCGGTTCCAGACATCTGTGCGCGCGCGATACTTCCGTTGCTGTTGGTGTTGGTGTATTCACTTCGGAAAGGAAAACTCTCGACGACCGTATTGCTGTCGTCGACAACAGCAATAACGGCATTCAGCGGCTCGTCCGGCGGGAAGGCGAGGTCGTAGCCCGAGCCATGAAAGGCGATGAGTCCGCTGCTGTCGTCAAAGTAAACGTCAAGCATCGGTTCGAACAGAAAGGATGGTTTGGGCTGGGCAGTTACGCCGATCGAGAAAAGGCCTGCGGCGGCAATAAGTAGGCATTGGACAAGACGCATGTCGAATCTCCTGGCGATGTGAGCGAATGAACCCGATTCGGCGCTGAGAATGCTTCAGGGAGAGCTTCGGAACTTGAAATTAACGTGAAACTATCTTGAAAATGTGGCTTGATCCGTTCGAGAGGAGAGCGTACGGGCGGGGGTAGTCGAGTTTCAACCCGCGAGTTGGCGTTCCCTGTTTGATGGAAGAGGTGGCGACTAAAGAACAATAGAAAGGGGGCGTTGCCCGGCCAATCAGTTCGGCAGTGACAACAGTCGTTCTTCAGCCTGACGTGCCAGCGGAGCGTATCCGACCCGCTGTGCCATTTGCAGGACCCAATCCAGGTGCTGGCGCCGGATCTCTGTTTGCCCGAGGTGGGCGCGGACCAGTCCCAGTCTGAGTGACCGCAGCGCGTCCGGAGCCTCGTCAAGGATGTCATCGACCTGTGTCAAATCCTGCTCGGCCTGCGCTAAACGTCCCTGCTCGACACGGGCCCGAGCCAGAATCAATAGCGCATCGACTTTTCCGCTGCGATTGCGGGTTTCAACAGCATGAGCAAAAATATCCCTCGCCAACTGCTCGGCCAGGACCCATTGCTGTTGCGCAAGCGCCGTTTGTGCCAGTCCGATCTGCGCCATGGTCCGGCCGGAATCGCTATCGACCCCTTCGGCCTTGGCCAACGCGTTGTCATAGTGCCGAGTCGCCTCGTCTATCTCGCCATCGATCAGGGCTTGATTGCCTCGAACCACGTCAATAACCGATCGCCCGTCCACGTCTTCAATCGGCAGGGTCTCCAGCGCATCAAGGATTGGAGAGGCTTCGTCGCCTCGGCCCATGTTGACCAGTAAGCTGGCCAATGAGGTGCTCGATCTTAGTTCCATTTCGCGTGCGCCCTGCTCGCCAAAGGCTTCCGCGGCGCGGCGCATGTTTGTCTCCGCTTGTAACAGGTCACCCTGATTGCGATAGAGAAGACCCAGATTGAAGTTGACCCGAGCAATATCGGTTTGCGCACCGATCAGTTCGAACAGGCCGAGGGATTGCTCGGCCAGCTCAATCGATCGACTGAAGTCCCGGCGCTGACCGGCAATGGCCGCCAGGTTGCCGAGAACGATGGCCTGACCACGGAGGTCGCCGGCGTCTTCAAAGGCTTCCAGTGCCCGCTGGAAGATCGGTTCGGCGTCAACGCCTCGGCCGTTTCTTGCCAGCAGCGTCGCCTGATTGATCAGCGCCGCCCCCTCGCCCTGCCGATCGTTGATCGAGCGAAAATAGCTCGCCGCCTGCGACAGGCGGGCCTCAGCTTCCTCGAAGCGACGTGCGCGCATCAGGGTCACACCAAACAAGACGCCGGCCTGGGCCAGTCGCCGCGGGTCATCCAGGGTTTCCAGCTGCGCCTGGGCGAAATTCATCTGCTCGATCGCCTCATCGGGCTGACCCGATCGGTCGAGGATCGAGGCGCGCAACATGTGCGTATCGGCACGGCCCTCGGGATGAGCGAGCGCCTCGAAGCTCGTCTGCACCGGATCGGTCATTGTCAAGGCACGTTCCAAATTGCCGCGCTGGAACTCGATCCTTGCCAGGCTCAGACGAGCCCGGGTCCGGTCGCTGGCAGTCACCGGCAGGCTATCGTCAATCAGGGCCTGCAGAGTGGTCTCAGCGGCCTCGAGCTCGCCGGTGCGAATCAAAGCGCTCGCTTCGGACATGCGCGCTGCGACGATCATTGAGGGGGCGTCTGCGGCTTCGGCCAGGCGCCTGGCTTCGGTGGCCTGTTCAAGGCGCTCATCGTGCTTCCGTTCGACCCGGGCCAGTTCGGCACCAAGCAGCGCCAGGCGAGCATCCTCGGGTTGCTTGAGTTTGAGCGACGCAAGACCCTCACGCGCCGCGTTGAGTCGACCCGACTGGATGAGGGCATGGATCAGGCGCCGACTGCTGGCTGGCTCAGGATAGAACTGGGTCAGGGCTTGCAGACGGTCGGCGGCCCGATCGAATTCGAAATCGAGCAAAGCCGCCGTGGCTTCCAGCTCAAGGCGATCGCGCCGTGGCCACAGGCGGGTTGCCGACAGGGCCTGCTCGCTCAGCGCCCGAGCGCCCTCGATATTGCCCAGGGCCGAAAGCGTCTGGGCTTTGAGCATGATCAGCGGCGGACTGTCGGATTGCTGCGCCAAGCCGAGATCCACAACGGCGAGGGCCTGATCGAAATCGAGCGCATTGAACGCCTCCTTGGCCCGGAAGAAAGCCCGCTGTACCTCTGCCGGACCCGGCAAACGTGCGGTGATGGCCGAGGCGTCGGCCTGGGCTGGTGCGTTAAATCCCAAGTGGTCACGAATTGCGGTGGCCAGGTTGATGCTGAGGCCGGCCACGTCCCAGTCGGCGTCGTTCGACTCCAGGCTGGTGATGATTTCGCTCGACCCCGGTCTTCGTAGTTGGGCCAGCAGTCGAGCGCCATCAACGCCGGCGCTGAGATATTGCCCATCGATCAGAAAATCAGCCTCCGATTCGCTTGCTTCCCCGGCACGATCAACCGACAGGACCCGGAAGCCACCAAGCTCGACCAGCGCATGGCCAAGGTAGGTTTCGAGGGCAGGCGAAAGCCAATTGAGTTCGGGGTCGGCGCTGGAGTTAACCATGTCGCCAATGGCCAGCGTGGGCAGTTGCTCGGCAGGTAGGGGTGCGCTCGGTTGCAGGCGCCAGACGACGGCGAGCAGAACAAACAGGCCGACCACACCGATCAACGCCCAGGGGTGGCTGTACCACTGTGGTTGAGCCTGTTCAGCAACCTGCTTTGTGGGTGAAGTCACCGCTGGTGATGAAGCGTCCGACTCCGGATCGTGCCGTTCGACCGTGGCGATGAACTGGTAGCCCATCCGTCTGCGCGTGGCAATGAATTTCGGCTTGCTGCTCGAGTCACCGAGGGCGTTTCTCAGCTCTCTGATGGTCTGGGCCACCGAGCTGACGGAGGTCGCCTGATGGCCCCAGACTGCATCCAGCAGAGCGTCCTGGCTCACAACCCCCGGTGTCTTTTCGATCAAATGACAGAGCACCGCGAAGGTCTGCGGCCGCAGAGCGATCGGGCCCTGTGGGCCGCGAAGTGACTGTTGTTCGAGGTTCAGCTCGAAGCCGTCAAAAAGGATTATCTGGCCCACAACGATCCACTCATCCTGAAAAGGGCGAAAAAAGAATTTTCAAAATAATTTCAACTTATTTTCAAGTTCCAGCGGTCGACATGCCCCATTGTCAACGCCGTATTCAGATCAGCTGCAATACGTTGCCGAACCGTAGCGGCTAGCTTGCCACCAATCGAGGGGAATGTCATGTTTTCGGGGTTTCTGAATCAAAAGCAGCGGAGCATTACGCTTGATCGTGATCCTCCGGGTGCATTGATTTTGCTGGCCATTACCATGCTGCCCCTACTGGTCGGGAGCTGGTTGGTCGCCACCCCGATCATTTCCCACTTGCCCCATCTTTTGCAGAACTACTCGGTGCCGGTCCGGGCGCAGGTCGTGGAATCGCACCTGGAACCGGGAAGCGGGCTGCCCTTGTCCGGGAACGGCAACGCTTTCGTCTACCGCTACATCTACCAGGGTCAGCTTTTCAGGGCTTCGGCCTATCGACCTGGTGGGCACCTGGATGAGGCCGTTCGATCACATCAGAAGGGCAGCATGCTGACGGTCTACGTTGATCCGGACGCGCCGCAATTCTCGATGGTCTGGCCGGGCCTTTCGCGCGCTCAGATCGGTGACCTTGCACTCGGCCTGGCCCTGATCGTGATCGGCACCAGCGCGCTTTACTGGCGGTTGTCGTCCCGCGCAGCGCCTGCCAAACGCTGCCGCGCGCCATCGCGGCGGCTGGCGCAATTCAACGCGCTATCGAACGAGCGTGCCGTGCCGACTGGCGCTTTGACGAAAACGCAGGGGAATATCAAACGATAATTAGCGAGGACAGATGATGAGTAAAGCTCGAACATGGATAGGCGAAAAGAGCGTTGCGACTGCTGATGCCACCTGCACGCCTATTGCAGGCTCATTTGTGGGTTTTCAACGCGCTTGCATTGGACCCCGCTGCGCGCTAGTGCTGGCAGTCAGTGCGGGATTGGCCATGCTCTGTCCATCGCCGCTTCGGGCCGGACCCGACCCCGGCCAGATCGAGCTGGCCGATCTGGACGGTTCCAATGGATTTTCGTTGGATGGGGAGGCGCAAAACGACCGTTCCGGCCGTTCGGTGTCTGCGGCTGGCGATATCAACGGAGACGGCGTCGACGATGTGATCATCGGGGCTTTTCTTGCTGACCCGAACGGGAACGCATCCGGCCGCAGCTATGTGGTGTTTGGATCCACGAATGGATTCGCAAGCCCGATCGCCTTGTCCACGCTAAATGGCTCCAACGGTTTCGTGCTGAACGGCGAGGTTGAGGCAGACCGCGCTGGCTGGTCGGTGGCGGCGGCCGGAGATGTCAATGGGGACGCCATCGACGATCTGATCATTGGCGCCATTTTTGCTAGCCCAAACGGAAACCGGTCTGGCCGCAGCTACGTGGTTTTTGGGTCCGATCAAGGATTTTCCAGTCCATTTGAACTGACCGCGCTCAATGGCTCGAATGGTTTCGTGCTCAATGGCGAGGCACTGGATGACGAATCCGGCCAATCCGTCAGTGGTGCTGGTGATATCAACGGCGATGGTATAGACGATCTGATTATCGGTGCTCCCTTCGCAGACCCGAACGGCACTGACTCGGGCCGCAGCTACGTGGTATTCGGTTCTGAGAATGCCTTCTCCAACCCTTTTGAACTGTCGTCGCTGAACGGATCCAATGGCGTGATGATTGACGGCGAGGCGGCCGATGACTACTCCGGCGCTTCCGTCTCTGCTGCCGGCGATATCAACGGTGACGGTATCGATGATCTAGCCATCGGCGCATTTTTCGCCGACCCCAACGGCAACGCCTCAGGGCGAAGCTACGTCGTGTTTGGATCGGCGAGTGGCTTTTCCAGCCCGCTCAATCTGTCATCGCTGAACGGTTCGAACGGCTTTGCGCTGAACGGCGAATCGGCGGGCAACCAATCCGGTAAATCGTTATCCGGAGCAGGAGACATCAATGGCGATGGCATCGGTGATCTGATCATCGGTGCTGCCAGAACGGACCCGGACGGCAATGAGTCGGGCCGCAGCTACGTGGTGTTCGGATCGGCGGACGGCTTTCCTGGTTCGCTTGATCTCTCCTCGCTGGATGGCTCGAGCGGTTTTATCTTGGACGGTGACGGTCCCCTGGATCGATTCGGTACCTCTGTGTCAGCGGCCGGCGATTTCAACTTTGATGGGCTGGATGATCTGATCGTTGGCGCCGATTCCGCCGATGGGAGCGGGAACGCATCCGGTCGCAGCTATGTGGTGTTCGGGTCCGATGACCCCTTCTCCAATCCGTTTAGCGTTTCGATGATCAACGGCTTGAACGGCGTCGTGCTCAATGGCGAATTGATGAACGACATGTCTGGCGAATCGGTGTCTGGTTCAGTGGATATCAATGGCGACGGGATTGATGATGTGATCATCGGGGCGCGAGGCGCTGACCCAAACGGCAGTAGTTCCGGCCGCACTTATGTGGTTTTTGGTCAACGCGGCGACCTGATATTCGATGACCGCTTTGAAGGGACACCGGCGCGTCGATCGCGACCTTGAACGACCAGCACGGAGCATTCCACTTTCGGGAGGTATCTTCATCCCAGGGTTGTCGGAGGCGACCAAAGAGTTCTCAGTCTTCGCCGGGGGCACATAGAACTCAGCCTGTGCATGTTCACCATGAGTCTTCAAGGGGCCGAAACGCCAAGGAGAATCTGCGCCGACGCCGGTGAGATGCTCGATATGGCCGTTGGTCTGCTGGGGCTCGTTGGAGTGCTACGGTCATAGATCTTTTCCGCAAGGCTTTGGGAGTGAAGCGCATGAATTTGCTCCGGGACGAGCGATGATCGCTAGTTGACCAACATAAGGCGTTGGCGATCCGGAAACGCCTGGCGCCCGACTCGGGGCTCGTCGCAGAGACCCTGAACAATATCGCTGTTCTGGCAAAAGCTCAGGGCGATCTGGTCACAGCTCAAGCGTATTACGAGGAAGCATTGGCTCGGCGCGAGCGCCTTGATTCACCGCCGCCTGATCGCGCCCTGGGGTGAAGCGCTTGCGCAGGTCCGACGACTGGTCCTGGTGCTGGATCACTCTCGAATCAGGCTCTGGAATTTTGCCTCCGCTCGTCGTCCACTGGTTTCCAAGAACCAATTTGAGTGCGCACAACACGGTCAAGATCGGTACAATCAGATGCTTCCTCGGGGCGGCTTTTGCCTGAGACATGCGGATCGATCTGCATGGACCCGTTGAACCTGATCCGGTTAATGCCGGCGTAGGGAAGGAATTCGACAGGCCGCCGGTCTTTGGCCCGCGACTCGTCGAACCCCACGTGCATGCCGGGTCTCCCTTAAATTCGTGTATGGCAGGAGACCTGTTCTATGATTCAGTTCGCTTTGGCTCTTGGTCTGATGGGCTCGGTCGGCGTGGTCCAGATCGATCAGGATGAACCGCATTTCGCAGTGCCAGCCGACGGGGCGATGGACCGCATCCGAGTCACGGCCGAGTTCCGTGATCTCGACCTCTCCGATTTGGCCGGCAGCGCGACGATTATCGATGCCGATCGGATCGACCAGCGCGAAGCCCGCCATCTCGAGCAGGTGCTCAATCTGGCTCCCAACGTGAACTTTTCGGCTGGCGCTTCGCGTGGCCGATTCTTTCAGATCCGCGGCATCGGCGAGCGATCCCAGTTCGTCGAACCGATCAACCCATCGGTGGGGCTGGTGGTCGACGGCATCGACCTGACGGGCCTTGGTGGGGCGGCCACGACGCTGGATATCGAGCAGATCGAGATCCTGCGCGGTCCCCAGGGCACCCTGTTCGGCGCCAACGCGATGGCTGGTCTGATCAATCTGGTTTCTGCAGGTCCCAGCGAGACGCTGGGCGGGCATATCAGTCTGGGCATTGCCGAGCGTGGTGGCCGGGACGTTGAAGGCGTGGTGTCCGGTCCGATCGGTGAGGACAGTGGATTCCGCCTGGCCTATGGCAGCACGCAGAGCGACGGCACCCAGCACAACGGCTTTCTCGGCATCAGCCACACCGCCCGTATCGATGAGCAGACCCTGCGCGGCAAAGTCCGCTGGCAGCCGACGCAGGCCCTGGGTCTGGATCTCACCGCGCTGCTCCTCGATATCGACAACGGCTACGACGGCTTCTCGCTTGATAACACACGCGAAACCTTGTCCGATCAGCCCGGCTTCGATCAGCAGGAGACTGCAGCGGGCTCGGCCCGGTTCGACTGGTCGATGACATCAGGGCTCAGGTTCGAGGCTCTCCTCAGCCATGTGGACGCGGATCTGGACTACGGCTTCGATGAGGACTGGAGCTTCGAGGGCATTTGCGAGACCTTTGACTGTATCTTCGCCCCCTATTCCTCTTTTGACCGTTATCGGCGCGACAATCGCAATACGACCTTTGATGTTCGGCTGCTTTCTCCAGCATCGATCGATCACCTGGCCTGGGTGTTCGGTGCCTATGCGCGTAATCAGGATCAGGAACTGCGCCGCACCTACACCTTCCTTGTCGATGACTTTCTAAGCGAGTTCGAGACCGAGAATCGCGCGTTCTATGGCCAGCTCGATATTCCCATGGCTGAGCGATGGGTGGTCAAGGCGGGCCTGCGCTACGAGCAACGCGACGCGGACTATCTCGACAGCGACGGCGCACGCTTTAGTCCGGATGAGGACGAGTGGGGTGGGCGCCTGGCGCTCGAATATCGCAGTGCTTCAGGTCATCTTCTCTATGGGCTGGTGTCGCGCGGCTACAAGGCCGGTGGCGTCAACAGCGATTCGATCGTGCCCGACGATCAGCGTGAATTCACCAGCGAAACGCTCTTGAATTACGAGGCTGGCATCAAGGGCCGCTGGCTGAACGGGCGAATTGATGCACGTCTGGCGCTTTTCTTTCAGGATCGAGACGATGTCCAGACCCAGCAATCTCTGGTCGTGCCGATCAACGGCGATCTCTGTCCCTGCCAGTTCATTGAATACATCAGCAATGCCACGGCCGGGCAGAGCTTTGGTCTCGAAGCGGAGATGAACTGGCGGGTGTCCGATACCTTTCATGTTGACGCAAGCCTGGGGCTGATGGATTCGCGATTCGACGATTTTCTCAACTTCTCGCACGCTGATGCTGACGCCGACTCCGGTAAGCCTTTCGATCTGGACGGCCGCGATCTGCCGCACGCACCAAATTACATGGTCGTATTTGGCGGCGAGATGCAGCTCGATGACCACTGGCTCCTTCGCGCCGAAATCGAAGGCAAGGATGCCTTCTATTTCTCAAGCCGACACGAGGAGCGGTCAAAGGCCTACGAATTGATCAACTTGCGCCTGGCCTATCAGCACGGTCCCTGGGACGCGTCGCTGTATGTCCGAAACCTGAGCGATGAGGATGTGCGCGTGCGCGGCTTCGGCAGCTTCGGCAACGACCCGCGCAAGGGCTACGTCACGGAGCCTTACTACCAGTTCGGTGAACCTCGAACCATCGGAGTTTCTGCAAGCTATGCCTTCTGATGCCAACGGCTCGATCCTGAGTCTCGAAGCGCTGGCCCGAGCCTGGGCTGCGCAATCGGGATGGGAGGTGTTGGCGGTGCTCCTGGCTCTGACCTATCTGGTGCTCGTGGTGCGACAGAACGCCTGGTGTTGGGTTGCTGCCTTGATCAGTACCACAATCTACACGGCGTTGTTTTGGGACGCGCAGCTGTTGATGCAGTCGGCACTGAACATCTTCTACATGGTAATGGCGATCTACGGCTGGTGGTACTGGCGACAGGGTGGAGAGGGCGAACAAACGCCTCCAATCGTGCGTTGGGGTGGGGCGAGACACACAACGAACCTGGGCCTGATCGCGATCGCTGCCGGTGGGTCGGGTTTTTTTCTTGATCGGTACACCAACGCCGCATTGCCGTATCTCGATTCCCTGATCACCTGGGCCGCGGTGCTGACCACCTTCATGGTGGCGCGCAAGGTGCTCGAAAACTGGGTCTACTGGTGGGTCATCAACAGCTTGGCGATCGCGCTCTTTCTCGATCGAGGTCTGGCGTTGACCGCGGCCCTTCACGCAGCCTATCTGTTGATTGCGCTGGTGGGCTGGCGCCAGTGGCTGCGCGCCTACCGGGTCCAGCAGGAATCAGTGTGAGTACGTCCGTTGATCGAGCGCTGGCCGCCTGGAAGGACTGGCCGCTGGCGTTGAGCGCAGCACCCAGCATCAAAGCTCGATCGCGAGCCGGGCGGACCAACCAGAGCTATCGGCTTGATGCACCGGGGCTGGAGGGAGACCTGTGGCTGCGCTTGCACCGACCGGGTGCGGATCAGCTGGGCATCGACCGTGACCGTGAGCGGGAGATCACGCTACGGACCGCAGAGGTCGGCATTGGCCGCCCGTTCTGGCATTGGACGGTGCATTATTCGATCTTTCCGTATCTGGAGGCGCGGCCCTGGACCCCGGCCGATTTCGCTGATGCTGATCAGCGCGCTCGTCTTTACCCTCTGATCGAAAGACTGGCCGGCCTCGCCCTCGAGGAGCCTCGACGTTGCTACAGCGACTACTTGCTTCACTACTGGCGGCAGCTGGTTTCGCGTTCGGCGATCGGACCGCTACTGCGCCGTGAGTGGGATGCATTCTGGCCCGATCTGCGTGCCTTCGATCAGGCCGACTGGCCGCCCGTCCTCGTCCATCATGATCTGATTCCCGCCAACGTTCTCGATACGGGCGAGCGACTCGTTGTGATCGACTGGGAGTATGCGTCCATGGGGCATGCCGATATTGATCGCTGGTCATTGGACCCGGAATCGGTGGAGGATCCGTTTGTGGGCGAGATTGTTGACTGGCTTGATCGCCTTTGGGAGCACTTAACCAGGCTCTGACCGATCATCATTCAGCTCTTCTCGCCGGCCTGCCTGTTTCTAGCACACGTTTGAATCCCGCCGACCATCCCGATCCTTCAGGGCCCCAAGAGACCCCAGGCGAGGGCCAGCACAAGGCCGATTCCCAATGTGACGACGACCAGCAATCCACCGACCATGGCCGAGAGAATCAGGCATCCGCCGATCAGTGGTTGCTCACGACTTAGGCGTTCGAGACGCGTCGTTTTATCTTGAATCTGTGGGCCGGGCAAGCGTTCGGCGCTATCGGCAATTTGGGCGGAGCGCTGCAGCAGCGATTCGACCCAGGGGGCGTCGATGTCGCTCGGTTGGAGCAGGCCGCTGCCGTAGTGCAGGCGCTCGGGCTGAAAGTAGACGCTGCCGCGTAGCTGCTCACTGCTGCGCTCGGTCAGCAGGCTGGCCACACGCAACATGGCGGCTTGGTCTTTGATCAGCTCTCGACCCCAGGCTGCATCGCGCGCGACCACATGAAACCCCTCGAGTACTTCCGGCGGGTCCTCGATCACAGACTGCTTCTTCAAACGATAGAGCCAGCGCACGAGCCGCCAGCGCGTCGCGCGTTCTTTCACGAAAAACAACCGGGTCGGCACCCGGCAACCCATTTCGATGCGCAGGCGATAGCCGAGATGCTGCCGGCGCCGACTTTGCCCCTGGTAGCGCGTACGGCTCTGGCGACTGATTGTCAGCGTGGTCTCCCGGTCTTGGAAGCTGCCCTGCCAGATCAGGCTACCGAAGCGCGAACGCTTTTCAAAGCCCAGCTCGGCCAAGCGGTGGAGCAGGGCGGAGAAGGCGTTTTTTGCTGGCGACCTCGAAGAAAGTTTAGAGCGAGTCATCAGGCGCTTGTTCACCCGGACCTGAATGATTGCCCTCGGCTTGTTCGCGACGCAGAAGGAACTGACGCTCGCGCTCGAGACGCAGCGCATCCAATTCGGCGCCCGTGCGCTTGAGATTTTCATCCAGGCCCAGATCAAGCGCTGGGGGATTGACCTTGACCTCAATGGATCGGGCATCGAAGGGTGCCGACTCAGTCGCCTGGCGGGGCTGAACGATGAACTGGTCGATGGCCAGAATGATCGTGCAAAGCGTGCCGACGACTGCGCAAATTTTCAGAATCGTCTTCTGATACGACGTGAAGCTGTCGCCGAGTCGCTGCCAGAACGCGCTCATGGCTGCGCGCCTTCAAAGCGATCGGAGAAGACCACATCCTCCACCGCCGGGTTGAAGTCGAATATCGAGAAGCCGGCGGCCGGGACGCCGGAATAGGCTTTTCTGCGACCGCCGACCAGGAGCGTATCGCCGTAGGGAAGCGCGTCGCTTACAGCGCTACCGAGCCAATAGATCTCAGGCAAGCGAGCCTCGCCCAAGCTGAGCCAATCACCCCCGTCGTCCAACACGCCAACCCCGAGAACGGAGTCATCTTGAGTGACAAATGCGCCGGCAACGATCAGGCCGAATTCAGAGCGCAGCAAATCGTTGGCAGAACCGCCCACGAGATTCGCCGGATCTTCCCAGGCACCGTTGCTGAAGGCGGACAACACAGACGATGCGGTGCCGATATCTGGATTGAAGTCGACGCCGCCGACCAGTAGCGAATTATCCTCGGCCAGAATGGCTCGAGGTTCTCCATCTGGCCCACCCGCCGGGCTGCTGAATGCGGCCCCGTCCCATACGGCCAGACCTTCGGCCGGACTGCCGCCTGCGCTTGTGAGGAATCCGCCGATGTAGAGCTTGTTCGAGTGGCTTGCAAGGCTGAGCACTAAACTATTGACACCATTGCCGAGAAAGTTGGCCAAGGGCGACCAGCTTGTGCCGTCAAAGGCCGCGACCCGATTGGCCTCGGATCCGTCGGATAGTTCGGTGAAGCTGCCGCCGGCGATCAATTGTCCATCATGCACGATCAGCGCCTCCACCGTGGAATTCAGAGTGAGCGGTAGGGGGTTCCATGCGCTGCCGTCCCAGCGAATCAGATTGTCGGTGCCCAGATCGGCCACGTTGCTGAATTCGCCGCCGACGTAGAGCTCGCCTTGATAGGTCGCCAAGGCATTGACGCCGTCAAAGGTCTCAGACTCCAAGATGCCGGTAAAGCCGCGATCTTCGAGGGGATGCCAGGCCTCACCATCGAAGCGCGCGATATTGTTGGCGCGGATCGGGCCAGCATATTCGAAGGTTCCGCCCACGTAGATGTCATCCTGATAGGTGGCGATCGCGTTGACCGGTCCGCTTAGCCCCAACCCGTCGTCCTGACCCAGTACGACGGTGGTCTGGTCGCGAAACAAGGCGACGCCCATCGCCTTGAGACCGTCTGCCGTTGAAAAATCACCGCCGGCCAGGACACCGCCGCCGGCAAGCTCCAGGCTTTCAACCCGCGCAAAACCGCCAACCGTATTCGAGCTGCCGCTGACGCCACTGCCGTTGAGCGCACCGACCGTGTGCCAGTCGAGGCCGTCCCAACGCGCGATGTTGTTGACTTCGATGCCGTCGATTTCCTCGAAGCGTCCACCGATGTAAAGATCGTCGTCGTCGACCACCATCGAGATCACCGTGCCGTCGATGCCGGTTTCCGGGCCCAACGTTTGCCAATCAGAACCATCCCACCGCAGCAGATTCTCGGCGTCGATGCCATTGATGTTGCGCCTGAAGTTTCCCCCGACGACCAGGTCCAGCCCGAGGGTTGCCAAGGCGCCAACCGAGCCGAAAGAAAAGCCGTTATCCGGGCCGCTGCCGAAGCTCGTCCACTCCGACCCATCCCATAGCGCAATTCGATTCGCGACCACCGTCCCGGCCCGTTCGAACGTTCCCCCTACGACGAGTTGATCCCCCAGCGTCAGCAGAGCTGAGACGTTGCCCACAAACCCGGGCTCAGCAGCGCCGACGCCGTTCTCAGCCCCGGTGCCGACGCTGAACCATTGCCCGCCTTCCCAATAGGCAAGGTTGTTGGCAGGCTCCGCGCCAGCCGTTTCGAAAAAGCCACCGACGTAGAGCCGGGTGCCGGATAGCGCCAGGTCCAACACGCCGGCCGTCAGCGTGTCGGTTCGGGTCACGCCGTTGGCGGCTGAGCTGCCGAGTCTGGACCAGCCGCCAGAATCCAGACGCGCGATGTTGTTGACGCTCAGGGCACCGACCTGATCGAAATAACCGGCGACAAACAGGGCGGTACCGTCAAAGACCAGCGCGTTGACTTCGCCACTGACCCCGGCAACACCTTGATCGATGACGGCCGAATAAACCTGCGTCACCGGGTTGTAAATGGCCAGATTATTGACCACCACCCCATCGCAGGCGCTGAACTCGCCGCCGAGAAAAATCCGCCCGTCGGGTCTTTGAGCCGACGCGCGGATTTGGCCGTCGCAGCCGGGGGAAAGATAGAACCGGTCATCCCATTCACCCGGGATGAAACTCTGCGCAACACCGGTGGTGGATAACAGCGCTTGAACAACGATGAGCGCAGATATCACTCGAATGACACCAGGAAGGCGGGATGGAAAGCAGATCGAGGAGGACATCAAATTGGACGTGAGAATGGACATGAGGGGCATCAGCTAGTCAATGGTCTGTCTTCTGATACGGGGTCCTTCGATTGGATCCTTCACTGATCGGTGCGATGCGGCATCGGCTGAATCGTCTGGTTCGATCATGGCGAAAGGCTCTCGAAGCGATCGTCGAAGATTCCATCCTCGACCTGAGTGTTGAAGGTGAAGATCGAGAAGCCGGCGACCGGCAGACCCGTGAGCCAGTTGTAGGTGCCGCCGACGAGCAGGGTGTCCTGATGCCGCCTGACGGTAACCGCGCCGCCGAAGTCGAGGGCCAGCGCTGGCTGGACCGGGTCGCCGAGGCCTTGAATCTGACCGCCCTCATCCAGGACCGAGATGCCGAGGCTCCGACCGTCCTGAGTCTCGATTCGGCCGGCAATCACCAGGCCTGACGGATCGTCGAGGAGGCCGCTGGCAAAGCCATCGTCGAGGCCTGCTGGGTCAATCCAGCTTTCGCCTTCCAGGTTGGACAGGACGCGAGAAACCTCGCCATTGTCCGGGGCAAAGAGGCTGCCGCCCACGACCAGGCGCTGTTCATTGGCCAGGATCGACCAGACGTCCGAGCCCGGCCCGCCGCCCGGACTGCTGAAGCCGACGCCATCCCAGAGGGCGAGCCCGCGAGCGGGGATGCCACCGGCGTTGTCAAACTGACCCCCGATGTAGACACCATCGCTGTTGTTGGCCAGGCTGAAGACCCGATCGTCGACGCCATTGCCGAGAAAATTCTCCAGCAGGCTGAAATCGCTGCCGTCGAAAGCGGCGAGACGATTGGTGTTTCGCCCATCCATCAGCGTTGTGAAATCTCCGCCAATGTACAGCAGGCCGCCATGCACGGTCAGGGCGTTGACGGCGGTCATCGGCACCGTGTCCATGGGATTCCATGCCGTGCCTGTCCAGCGAATCAGATTGCTGGCCTGTTGATTGCCCAGATCTGCGATGTTGTTGAATCCGCCTCCGACATAGAGTTCCTCCTGAAAGACGGCCAGGGCATTGACCTCGCGGCCAACCACAGACTGAGACTCGATCCCGACGAAGCCCTGGTCTTCCAGCGCATGCCATTGCTGACCGTCGAAGCGCGCGATTCGATTGACGCGGGTCGGGCCGGCGTAGGAGAAAGTGCCCCCGACATAGATGTCATCTTGGAATATCGCGACGGCTTGCACGCGGCCATCGAGACCGAGGCCTTCATCCAGTCCGAGGGGGAGCGTATCGGCGCCGAGAAACCGCGCGATGCCCATCGCCTTGATCCCGTCGGCAGTGGAGAAAATCCCGCCGGCCAGGATGCTGTTCCCGACCTTGGACAGGCTCAGGATCGAGCCATCGTTCAGGCCGCCGGAGCCGTTGTTCCCGACCACGCCGGTGCCGGTGAGTGCACCCACGGGAAGCCAGCTGCTCCCATTCCAGCGCGCAAGGTTGTTGACCTCGATGCCGTCCATTTCGCCGAAGCTGCCGCCGGCATACAGATCGCTGCCGTCGACGAGCAGGGCCGAGACACGATCGTTCGTGAACTGGGTATCTTCCGTACCGAAGACCATCCACTCGGTGCCGTTCCAGCGCACCAGATTCTGTCGTTCCTCGCCGTCAACGACGCGATCGAAGCGCCCACCGACCACCAGATCCGAGCCCAGGCTGGCCAGGGCGCTGACCGAGTGGGATGAGCTGGTCCCCACACCGTTGTCCGGTCCGGTGCCGATGGCCTGCCAGCTGCTGCCCGTCCAGAGCGCAACTCGGTTGGCTTCGATCGATCCGGCCTGAGTGAATGACCCGCCGAGAACCAGCTGGTTGCCTAGCGCGAGGAGGTCGTTGACGCCGCCATCGACGCCGTTCTCGGGGCCACTGCCGACGCTGGACCACTGATCGTTTTCCCAGTAGGCGACGTTGTTGGCCGTGGTGGTGCCGGCGGTGTCGAAGCTACCCGCGACATAAAGGCGCGTGCCGATCAGAACCAGGTCCGCCACGGACACGCTGAAGATCGTGGTGGTGGTCACGCCGTTGTCCTGCTCGGTCCCCAGTCTCGACCAGCTGTTGCCGTCCAGTCGGGCGATGCGGTTGGCGCTGAGGCTCCCGGCCTGCGTGAAGCCGCCAGCCACGTACAGGGCGTCACCGTCGAACACCAGCGTACGAACCGTTCCGTTGACCCCTGCAACCCCCTGATCGAGCACCGCGGCATAGGTCTGGCTGGACGGATCGAAGATCGCCAGATTGTTGACCAGCACGCCGTTGCAGCTGGCGAACTGCCCGCCGAGGAAGAGCCGGCCATCCGGTGCCCGCGCCGCCGCCGAGATGCTGCCGTCGCAGCCCGGCGAGAGAAAGAAACGATTGTCCCACTCGCCCGGGATGACGTCCTGGGCAAGCAGCTGCTGGCCGAACAGGGTCGTCAATAGCCAGACGCACAATAGCGGGCGAGTTGATTTCTTGAACATGATGATTCGTAGTGGTTTGTCGATGTATTGCTATACGGAGTCTCCCGCTGGAAACCTTCAGAATCTGTGGCTATGGATGATCTCTTTGCTAGGGAAACGCTGAATAACCGTGTGCGGGCGCAACAGTGCAGGCGAGGACGCAAGGTCGGTTTGCCTGCATGGCAAGAAGCCCTTCAGTGGCGCCGTAGCACCTGCCTTTGCGCGAGGTACGCGCAACGGCTTCTCTCCAGGGCTTATTGCGCTGCCCGCAAACCGCATTGGCTTGCAGAACGGCGCGACGGCCACTGTCACTCGGATCGCAGCGTAGTGGCGTTAAATGGGTACACAATCTGTGGTTTTTCTGACTGAAACGCGCTCCGTACTGAGTAATTCAGGGGCTCCCTAGTCG
>JGI12210J13797_10575066_pt1 | contig 17163 bp, 15 predicted proteins | sample ElkSlonscriptome_3_FD_13797 | JGI IMG/M metagenome (IMG submission 13797)
GTAAGGATACCGCTGCGCAGCGCCCGCCCCTGCATAAGATCGCGGTTCAGGTTGGGGGGCTCGGACTCGGCGGTGAAGCCGATGGGATTTTTCTTATCGACCATGGCCTACGCCTTTTGCTTTCTGGTCGCCACCGAGATGATGCCGATTCCGACGATGTTGACGACCAGGGTAATGGCCAGAAGAGCCAATGCCGCGTACATCAGCGCCTGAACTTCGATTTGCCCCGCTTCCGGGAAGTTCGACGCCAACAATGACGCCAGAGTATTGGCCGGAGCGAACAGCGACAGGCTGATCTGGTTGGAGTTGCCGATCAGCATGGCCAGCGCCATGGTTTCGCCGAGTGCGCGTCCGAATCCCAGAACGAGGGCGCCGAAGATGCCGCGCGAAGCTGTCGGCACCAGAACCCGGAGGATCGCCTCCCAGCGCGTTGTGCCCATGCCGTAGGCGGCCTCTTTCACCTTGTAGGGCACCAGGTTCAAGGCATCCTGGGAAATCGCCGCCACCGTCGGCAAGATCATGATGGAGAGCACGAGTACGGCCGGCATCAGGCCCGGCCCACTGAGAGACGTGGAGAAAAAAGGAACCCAGCCGAGAACGTCATGCAGCCAATTCGCGATAGGGCGAATGGCCGGAATGACCACGTAGATGCCCCACAGGCCGTAAACCACGCTGGGGATCGCCGCCAGCATCTCGACAATCGTGCGAAGCACCGCGGCCAAGCGAGCCGGCAGGAAGTTCTGCGTAAGAAAGATAGCCACCGTGATGCCGAAGAACCCGCCGATGGCAAGCGCCAGAAGCGAGCTGTACAGCGTGCCCCATATCTCCGGCAGGATACCGAATTCCTGGCGGCTCACGTCCCAGGTCGAAGAAACCAAGAACCCGAGGCCATACTCCGTGATGGCCGGCAGCGCTTGACCGCCGATCTCGTACAAGATGTAGACCACGAGCAGAATAATGATCGCCGCGCCGACGACGGCGGCCAAGCGAAAGCCACGGTCTACGAGGTAGTCACTCTGCGATGGCGGGCCCGACATGGACTCTACGGACACCGCCTGAGCAAAGGGATTTGTTGCCATGACTTCTCAGCCCCAATCGATCGAAAAACGGTCTCTACTGAATTAGCTTCGAAGCTTCGCGCACTTTGGCAATAACGTTATCCGGCAGAGGGATGTATCCCATCTTGTCGGCCATCTCCTGGCCATCGGTGAGGCTGTATTCGACCATCTCGCGCAGCGCCTTGGCCACGGCCGGGTCTTGATTCTTGTAAAACAGCATCCAGGTGAAGGTGGCGATTGGATACGCCTTCTCGCCGGCCGGATCGGTCACCCAAACGCGGAGATCAGGCGTTCCTGGTTCTCCCGGCAGGTCTCCCCCGGGAAACTCGGCGCTGGCAAGCGCGGCACTGCCGGACTCGGCGCTCGGAGAGACGAACTCGCCAGCCTTGTTCTCAAGCATGGCCGTCTTGGCCCCGGTTAGTTTCGCGTAACCATATTCGATGTACCCCATTGCCCCGGGCGTCTGTTTAATGGTGGCGGTGATGCCGTCGTTCTTCGGCGCCTTGACCAGCTTGTCGTTTGCCGGCCACTGGACCGTTTTGCCGACGCCGGGACCATTCTTGAAATCCTCGTTGATGGCGCTCAGGTGCTTGGTGAAGACGTAGGTGGTGCCGCTGCTGTCCGAGCGAACGACCACAGTGATGGGTTCGTCCGGAAGCTCGACGCCGGGATTGGCCTTGGCAATGCGCTCGTCATTCCACTTGGTGATCTTGCCCAGAAAAATATCGGGATAGACGTCGCGCGGCAGTTTCAACTCATCCACGCCATCCAAGTTGTAGGCAAGTACGATCTCGCCCGCGGTCATCGGCAGCAACACCACGCCTTCCTTGACCTGAGCGATCTCCTCGTCCGACATCGCTGCGTCGCTGGCCGCGAATTGTACGGTGTTGTTGATGAAGTCCTGAATGCCGGCGCCGCTGCCCTTGGCCTGGTAGTCGACGGTGACGCCGTCGGTCTCTTGGCTGAACGATTTGAACCACGTGGCATAGATCGGAAACGGGAAGCTGGCACCGGAACCGATGATACGAACGTCGTCCGCGCGAGCGCCTCCTCCGGTCGCCATGGCACCCACAAAAGCCACAAGCGCGGCCAATCTCAACACGGAACGAATTTTCATTCCCTACTTCTCCCCTAATAAGGATTGTTACGAAATTGGATCAATATCTACCTGACGCCTCTCTCGAACGGTAATGACCAATTCGTGGCACTTTTGTTATGGTTTTGTTGCGCGGGCACTGCTACCGGCGCGACCGGTCCGGCTCACTTGTTCTGGCGGTCTCAAACGCAAGGCGTATTGCTGGCGCTCGCATTCATCCAGAGCGGAAACAACACCGGATTGGCGACAATTGGATGGCTCCTGTATCCGTCGCCGACGACAATATGGTGGCGGCGAATTCTGTTGATCCAAATGCAGGACGCATGCGTACCCACTCGTAAGGAAACTTTTGGGCGCTTTCGGGCGTTGTATTCACGTACATTTTTTGTAAGCGAATACATCAAAAAAAACCCGCCCAATTGGGCTTTGAGTAGGGGTGAGAGACATGACAGTATCGAACCTAGCGAACAACATACCTTCCAATTCTCAGGATGGCTTAAGTCGATATCTGAGGAACATTCGCACGTACCCATTGCTCACCCCAGAGGATGAGCGGCGCTTTGCCCAAGCGTATGCCGACACCGGCTGCAGCGATGCACGCGACCGGCTGATCACAAGTCATCTGCGCCTCGTAGCGAAAATTGCCGCCGGTTACAGGGGCTACGGGTTGCCGCCGGGAGATCTTGTCTCGGCCGGCAATGTTGGGTTGATGCAAGCGGTTGATAAGTTCGACGTGTCCAAAGGCTTTCGCCTTGCCACCTACGCGATGTGGTGGATTCGTGCCGCGATGCAGGAGTATATCCTACAGTCGTGGTCGATCGTGCGCATGGGCTCCACATCCCAGCAGAAAAAATTGTTCTTTAATTTGCGCCGACTGAAGGGCCAACTCCAGGCGTTCGAGGACGGGGAACTGAGTGCGCAGCACCTGCGCAACATTTCCGAGACCCTCAATGTGCCCGAGACCGACGTTGTAAAAATGAATCGTCGCATGGCGGGTCCCGACTATTCGCTCAATGCACCGGTTCGCGACGAAGGTGAGGGGCAGCGTCAAGACTGGTTGGAGGATTTATCCGACAACCAAGAGGCGACATTGGTCGACCAGGACGAGCGATCATACCAGCGTCGTTTGCTTGGTGACGCTATGAGCGCGCTGAGCGAGCGGGAGCGTGACATCGTTGCGCAACGGCGGCTATCGGAAAATCCGCTTACTCTGGAGCAGTTGGGTTATCGTTACGGAATTTCCCGCGAAAGAGTGCGCCAAATCGAGGGCATTGCGGTCAACAAGTTGATTAAGTCGGTCGATAAAGCAGAGAAGCACACAGAAGATCTCGTGCGCTTGGCAACCCCGGGCGTTCGGCAGCATCCGGGACTCGATAGCTTTCCAGCTGATCGGGTAGGAGCAGCCTAAAACTCCACTATTCAGGCGCCGGGGATCCTCCCCGGCCGCCATTACCATCAGAATCAAACGGTTATTCCGGGAGGAGTGCGTCGCTTTGAACGTGCAAGTTTCACAGGCCCTCAAGCAAGACGAGAACGAACTCTCGCAGGGATTTCCGTCCCGCGCGGAGGCTGAACAGGCTGTTCGCACATTGATCCAGTGGGCCGGAGATGACCCCGAACGCGAAGGTCTGCTTGGAACGCCGGATCGAGTCGTCCGCTCATACCAAGAGTTTTTTGCCGGTTATCGAGAGAGCCCCGCCGACATTCTACGGAGGACGTTTACGGAAACCGATGGCTACGACGAGATGGTTGTTCTTCGCGACATCGCCTTCGAAAGCCATTGCGAACATCATATGGTTCCGATCATCGGCAAAGCCCACGTAGGGTATTTGCCGGATAGCAAGGTTGTTGGAATTTCCAAGCTGGCCCGGGTCGTTGAAATATATGCCAAGCGTCTGCAGATCCAGGAGAAAATGACCGCGCAGATAGCGAACGTCATAGACGCGGAGCTGCAACCGCGTGGTGTGGCCGTGGTCATCGAAGCCGCACATCAGTGCATGACCACGCGGGGCGTACACAAACCCGGTGTGACCATGGTCACAAGCCGCATGCTGGGTGCATTCCGCGATGATGCCATGACCCGCCGGGAGTTCCTTTCGATGATCGGCTAAAAAGGTCGGGCCCTCCAAGTATTGTCGACTGTTGGGACTTCCGTTTTCGTGGACGTGTGGTAGAAGACCGCTACTTTGGCCGCAGCAAGTACGTGACGGACCTTCGAGCGGACGTTCGATAAACATTGATATTGAGTACCGATCGTCGACACGACGGACGTTCGCCTCCAGCGGCACGCCGGCGACACGCCTCAGGTTGGACCCCTGATCGAAGGCCTGCCCGTCAAAGAGGTCATGGCCGATACGACCTAAAATGCCAATCATTTGTGCTAGGCAATTGCCCAAGAGGATTGGCACCTCAGCAGTTGCCCACTATGATCAAGCACAAGCTCGTTGTGTTGTAATAAAGCAACTTTCCGTGATGATTTTTGGAAAATTCGACACATTTTGTGGTAATGCGAAGCGATAACCACAATCATGAGAAGAGTTGCAGGAGGGTCACACGGGAAACTCTTTGGGCTCTGTCCGCATTTAATATTCATCTAGGTCACGCGTGAGGAAGGAAAGGACGTTATGAAAAAGTTTCTGCTGGCTCTGCCGGTGATTGCTTTAATGACATCGACGGCAATGGCGCAATCGGCTACCGAGCCACCGTATACGCCGCAAGTCGGCCCCAGCGCCGGCGACTGGGAAGCCAAACTCGCCGGTAGCGGCACTTCAACCAACAGTTTCGATGCCAACTCGTTCGGTGCAACGGGCAGCATCGGCTGGTATTGGCTCGACTGGCTCGAACCCGGATTCCAACAGTCTGTCGCCTTCGGTGTCGGCTCCGACGTGAAGGATCAGGTCGCGGGCATCTCGTCCGTGTTTGTCGATTTTGTTGCCCCCCTGGATCGGTGGCGCCCGTATGTCGGTCTCACCCTCGGTATTCTTTATGGCAGTAACGACGTTGACACCGAAGGTCTTTGGGGTCTCCGGGGCGGCGTCAAGTACTATGTCGCCGAGGCCACGTTCATCGATTTGGGTGCGTCCTATACGCCGACCTTCGACGAAGCGTTCGACGATGCTGTGCTGAACTACACCCTCGGTGTCGGATTCAATTTCTAGGCAAGGGGAATAACGTGGCCATGCCGGAAACTGGTGTCGATCGAACTTTTGATCATGCCAGCCATCGGCATCGCTATACGGGAGAATAAAGACGATGAATAAGACAGCGAGATTTGCGGTTCTTACCGTCGCCGTCGTCGCCCTTGCCGGTTGCGCCAATAGGCCAATGAACCAGCTGGGCAACGTTACGCCGTCGGGAACCGCGTTCGACAGCAGTTTGACACAACAATATACGGGTCTGTCTCGAGTGGAGAAGGAGTCGGGCGACTTCAAGGATGCAAATGCCTACGCCCGGCGTGCCATGGCGGCTTCGCAAGGCAATCCCACCGAGCCCGATTCGCCCGAATTGCGGACGCTCTTGCCGGACAAATACAAGGCGGAACTGACGTCCGAGCGGCAACGCTTGGTAACAGCGCTTGACGCAAGTGGCCGCTCCAAGGCACCCGAAGACGCAGCGCGCGCCCAGGCGATGTACGATTGCTGGATCGAGCAGGCAACAGAGAATATTCAACCGAAGCATATCCAAGCCTGCCGCGATGCCTACATGACGGCGATCGCCAAGGTTGAAGCCGCTCTGGTGCCTGCTCCGCCTGCAGCCGTGGTTCCGAGTGATTACTTGGTGTTCTTCGACTTCGACAGCTCCACTCTGACGCCCGAAGGTGTCGATATCGTGAACGCCGCCGCCGCCGGCGCCACCGCGCCCGGCACCAACATCATGGTTATCGGCTTCACAGATACCGTGGGTTCGGCGGAGTACAATATGGCTCTGGGTCAGCGTCGCGCCGACACGGTTGCCGCTCAGCTCATAGCCGCCGGAGTGCAGGGAACGATCATCGCCGAGTCTCGCGGTGAGAACGATCTGCTGGTTCCGACCGGCGACGGCGTCGCCGAACCACAGAACCGGCGTGCTCAGATTCAGATCAGCAAGCCGGCGATGTAACTTAAGACGAGAATACGGTAGCTTAGACCGGATGAGTTAAGGGGCGCCCTACGCCGTGGCGCCCCTTTTCTTTTGACCGCTGCCTCTCCGAATAGAATAACAAAGACTTTTCACCTTGCAGGCTCAGCGGTGAGCTGCTCATGTGGCAAACAACAGCAACGAAATCACGAGGGCGAGTTAATCGCCTCCCCTGCCGCCGGCGCGGCCGCGCCATTGGCGATATGGTCGAGAAGCTGCTGAATTTCGCGGTGAGCGACGGACCCGGGCGCGAAGTCGCCGATCCACTGCCCATGATCGAAGGCGTAGGCAAAAGACGTCCGCATGCCGATGGCCGGCGCGATCGGCTCTCCGAACTGTTCATACAAGGAGAGTTTCTGGGCAATCGTGGTCCGCCGGTCCAGACGGTTGGGAACGATCAGGCACTCGGGTTTCTCGCTCCCCCGAACCTCGCGGGACTTCTGGATGAGATCGATGAAGCTGGCAGTGGCATGAAAATCGATGCCGCTCGGGTTCACCGGGATCAGCACGAGATCGGAAACCGCCGTCACCGCCGCCAGCGAAAATCGCAGACCCGGTGGAAGATCGATGACAATGAAATCGTTCTTCTCGGCCAACCCCTTGATCTGAGTAATCCACAGCATGCCGGGATAGCGATCCTCGGGCTTCGCCTCTTGAAGCACCTTGCTCAGAACCCGCACGCTGAGCTGGCCCGATTCCGCCCAAATAGATGCCGTTGCCTGTTTGTCGGCGTCCACCAGTACGCACGCGCCGCTGTGCTGGCGTTCGATCGCGCAGGCGATGTTGACGGCTATGGTGCTCTTACCGGCGCCGCCTTTCAGGTTGCAGACTGATATGATCTTCGGAGTCATTTCAGGCTGTCCATGGCATCACAGCACGCTGGCGGTCAAGTGGTTTTGGGTCACACGCATTCGGTTGCTTCATGATCCAGACTATACAGATCATTCCTGGCCCGACACGGTATTCTTTTCTCGCGGCAGGCACACAAGTGGAAATGTATAGCGGCGCGTAGCCGTCGCGCCGCCGGCCAACGGATTGTATTCGCCACCCGCAACGGTCTCAACGTTGATGCCCGATTGTGACAGAAATTCGGTGATCGCGAACACGTCAACGGCGATTCCCACCCGCGGGTCCTTCCTCGCGCGGGCGACCATCATGCCGACAATTCCCCCCCGGTAGTCGAATACCGGACTCCCGCTATTGCCCCCGGCGATGGTGTCCTTGGTCCTCATGGCGAAACGTCCGCCCTGGGCCGACGTCCGGCCGAGGAAACGGCCCGAAATGGTGCTTCCAGACCCAAGCCCACCCTTATGGAGAAACCGGGTGACACTCAGCGCCCGGCGGAATGACTGGCTCGGATCGACGCTAAAACGGCCATACGCATCGGGTTTACGTCGTGTCTTGATCACGGCGACGTCTAAGTCATTGGATTGCGCCACCAGATCCCCCGCCATGACCCCAAAGGGCGTCAACACTGCAGGGGTCCGGCAGCCAACGGCCACATGATTGGCGGTCACGAAATAACCGTCGCCGCTGACAAAAAAGCCGGTCCCCTGGTTTTTCAGAAGATCCGTCGCGGCAACCGCGAGCGGGACCCATAGCGAGAGGCCAACCATCACCAGCAGCTGAAAAACAATCAGTTGCCTGGAATGCACATGTTGTTGACCGCAATAGAACCGCATCTGTTCAATGAACTGCATTCGGCGGCCAAGAACAAGTCAAGGCGAGTGTGCTAGAGATACCCAACGGCGGCACGAAAGCATGTTCCGTCGACTGCCCCACGAGCGGCCGAAAACCGGCCGCTCCGTCCGAAGCGTTCGTTGCCGGTTTGGTTAACCTACGCCAAACGGGCAGCAGTGGCATCCAGTGACTTAACCTGCAGATCCATCAAGCGGTCGAGCATATCGCTGGAAATACCCATCGAGATCTGGCTCGTCCGCCAGGCAGCGTTCGCCGCGTCCGCGCCGATTGCCCGCCAGCCCCGTGTCAAAACGGTCCCGCATTCGAGACCAGCGGCGGAAGCGAGCATGCCGGAGCGGACCGCGTTTTCATAGATGCTCATCACGAACCTCACCCGACCCTCGGCCACGTCGAAAAGGGGCTTGAGATCTGGGGTCGTGACGTCGGAGATCGCCGCACCGGCGCTGTTGGGATTGGCCGGTGTGCCACCATTCGGTGTCTCAGTCGCTTTGATCGGCTTTGATGTAAAGTCGCCTTCGATTGTATCGGGCATAATAAGACCTATTCCGTTGCAGTGTTCAGCGAACAGACGTGGCCGGTGCCTCCCGTGGCGAAAACGTTTCGAAGTTGAAACTTGCGCTCTGGTAGAGCGGCAAAGGCCCCTGAGTCAATAGGGATGTTATAAAGAAAGAGCGTAACCCAATTGGGTTCCGTATAAGCCGTTGTAGGTCATAGAGAAAAATTTTGCGGTGGCGCGTTCCAATCTACCGCGTCTCCGCGCATCCGAGGCACGACTGCGGCCTATCGCTGGATATTCACAGCAAGATCGGCCGCGCGTCGTCGGCGTTTCTTCAATCTCGCCGAAACTCGGAATATTATCGGCGATCTTACGGCGAAGATCTCGTCTGGCATTCGACCGTTTGTCGCGGGTTTGGACCTTCTGCGTCCCCGCGACAAGTCCGCCTGGATCAATCCACAACAAACCAGCATTGGTTTAGGGCTCAGTTTGCGGCGCACATGCGATTCGACCCACTGGCGATGACTTCTTTCCTCCCGAAGATCGACCCGAGTTGCTTATGTCCCAATGTGACCGGTTCAGAAGAACGAGAGAAAACAGCGGTTTTTACCGGCTTTTTGTCGATAACCACGGTGAGCGTACGCCGGAGCCGGTTGCGATGTAACACGAGTTTCGAGAACCGCCGCTGAATGCAATTGACGTTTACGTTAACGTTAATTAGGGTTGCGGTAACGATGAATTAGGTGATGGTTGAAACAACCAAAAATGGCGACTCAAAGCAGTCTTGGGTGAAGATGAATTTGGTGTCCTGCCAGGTTTGCTTGCCGGGCAACCATGCCTTCGATCGTCGTCTTAAGGTTCAGTGAGAAAAGAAGGTGTACACAGCGCTGTATTTAACAGTTTTTGATTGCTGGTATATAAAGTAAGGTTTCAAGTATAATGCGGCGGTTCCGCATGGGACCTCCGAAAAAAGAAAAGAAACAGTGCCGAAACGGCACGGCCTACAGGGAGGAAGAGATCCGATGACGGGCGATGGCCTGATTCTGGAAGCGCGCGATATCTCTTTGAGTTTCGGTGGTGTCCGAGCACTGAGCCACGTGAGCTTCGGTGTCAAAAAGGGCGAGTTGTTCTCGATTATCGGCCCCAACGGCGCCGGCAAGACATCCATGCTCAACTGCATCTCCGGACGATATACCCCCACCGAGGGGCAGATCGTCTTGCGTGGACAAAACGTCACCAAACTAAAGCCCAACGCGCGGGCGCACCTCGGCCTCGGCCGGACGTTCCAGAACCTGGCGCTGTTCAATCATATGTCGGTGCTCGACAACATCATGGTCGGGCGCCACCACCTGCTCAAGAACAACTTTCTGACCGGAGCCCTCTACTGGATCGGCGGCGCCCAGAAGGAGGAGCTTGTCCACCGCCGCGAGGTGGAAGACATCATCGATTTTCTGGAAATCTCGGCCATTCGCAAGGCCACCACCGGCACCCTCCCCTATGGTCTCCGCAAGCGGGTTGAGTTGGCCCGCGCCATCGCCCTGAAGCCCGACCTGATCCTGCTCGACGAGCCCATGGCCGGCATGAACCTCGAGGAAAAGGAGGACATGGCTCGCTACGTCATCGACCTCAACGAGGAATGGGGCATGACGGTGATTATGATCGAGCACGACATGGGCGTTGTCATGGACATCTCTCATCGGGTGATCGTGCTCGATTTCGGACGCATGATCGCCGAGGGCAATCCCGAAGAGATTATGGACAACCCGGAAGTCAAGAAGGCCTATCTCGGCGACGAAGAGGAGTCCATCAGCGCGGCTCCCTCAGGCCCCACCGACGAGAAGGTGGCCTAATGGCGGGCCCGGCAAAAAATCAGCCCGAGTACGGCGACGTTTCGACCCACAATACATTCCCGAAAATCTTAGCTTACAATGCCCGCAACTGGCCCGACGAAGTGGCCATGCGCGAGAAGGAGTTCGGCATCTGGAATGCCTTCACCTGGGCGGACTATCATGACCGCGTCCGGCTGATGGCGCTGGGCATGAAGCGCCTCGGTCTGCTGCGCGGCGACGTGGTGGGTATCATTGGCGACAACCGCCCTGAATGGGTCTGGGGCGAAGTGGCGGCTCACGCGCTCGGTGCCATGTCGCTCGGCATCTACCAGGACTCCATGGGCGAGGAAGTCAGCTATCTGATCAATTACGCCGAGGCCCGGATCATCATCGCCGAAGACGAAGAGCAGGTGGACAAGCTGCTCGATCTGATCGACGACACGCCTTGCGTCAAGCACATCGTCTATTGCGACCCGCGCGGCATGCGAAAATACGAAGATCCGCGGCTCGTGGACATTGCCGACCTCTACCGGCTAGGCGAAGAAGCCCACGCCGAGGACCCGAAACTATACGACCGGGAAGTAGAAGAGGGACGCGGCGAAGACGTGGCCATCCTGTGCACCACGTCGGGTACCACGGCGCAGCCCAAGCTTTCCATGATGCAGGGCGGACAATTCCTTGACCATTGCGTCGCCTATCTTCGCGCCGACCCCAAACTGCCCAGCGACAACTACGTCTCGGTGCTGCCACTGCCGTGGATCATGGAACAGGTCTACGCGGTTGCCGAGTCGTTGATCAGCCGCATCACGGTCAATTTCGTCGAAGAGCAGGAGACGATGATGTCGGACCTGCGCGAAATCGGACCCACGTTCCTGCTGCTCGGGCCGCGTGCCTGGGAAAGCATCTCCGCCGACGTGCGCTCACGGATGATGGACGCCACCCCGCTCAAACAACGCTTGTTCGATTTCGGCATGAAAAAGGGCATGGAGGCGCTCGAACGCGGCGAGCAGTCCAAGCTCGCGCACTGGATTTTGTTCCGGGCGCTCAAGGACCGGCTCGGGTTCAGTTTCTTGAAGTCTGCGGCCACCGGCGGCGCCGCCCTTGGGCCGGAGACCTTCCGCTTCTTTCTCGCCATGGGGGTGCCGCTCCGCCAGCTCTACGGCCAGACGGAACTGGCCGGGGCCTACACCATCCACGCCGAGGACGACGTGGATTTCGACAGTGTGGGCAAGGCGTTCGACAATTCCGAGATCCGCATCGACAAGCCCGACGAAAACGGCGTCGGCGAGATCGTGGCCCGCAACACCGGCATGTTCCTGGGTTACTATAAAAACGAAGACGCCACCAAGGAAGACGTCCGCGACGGCTGGATGTATACTGGCGACGCCGGATACTTCAAAAAAGAGAACGACCATCTGGTGGTGATCGACCGGATCAAGGACATCGCCACCACGTCCGGCGGCGCCCGGTTCTCGCCCATGTTCATCGAGAATAAGCTGAAGTTCTCGCCGTTCGTCGCCGAGTCGGTGATCCTCGGCCATGAACGGCCGTACCTCTCCGCCATCATCTGCATCCGCTTCGGCATCCTGTCCAAGTGGGCGGAGCAGCGCCGCATCTCGTTCACCAACTACACCAACCTGTCGGGCCAGCCGCAGGTCTACGACCTGATCCAGAGAGAGGTGGAAGAGGTCAACGCAACCCTTCCGGAGGCCCACCGCATCCGCAAGTTTCTGCTGCTTTACAAGGAACTGGATCCCGACGACGGCGAACTGACGCGCACCCGCAAGGTGCGCCGCGGCGTCATAAACGAGAAATACGCGGACATCATCGATACCATCTACGGCGACCGCGACAAAGTCCACGTGGACACCATGATCACTTTCCAGGACGGCACCAAGTCGCGCATCGTCACCGACCTGAAAGTGGTCACGGTGATCAAGGAGGAGGCGAACTCTTCGCAACAGGCAGCTGAATAAATGATTCCCGCCGGGGAAACGGCGGGGGCACCCGGGGAGGGAGAGGGCAAGGCCCAATGAATTTCGAACTGCTGTTACAACTGGTCATCAACGGCCTGATCATCGGCACGCTTTACGGCGTCGTGGGCATGTGCTTCGTGCTGATCTACAAGGCGTCGCAGATCGTCAACTTCGCCCAGGGCGAGTTCCTCCTGATCGGCGCCTGGGTGTGCTGGTGGATCCTCACCCAGTTCCACCTTCCGTTTTACGCCGGGTTCCTGTTGACCCTGCTGTTCATGATGGTGTTTGGCATCCTGTTGCAGGTACTGGTACTCAGACCGATGATCGGCGAGCCCATCATTTCGGTGATCATGGTAACCATCGGGCTGTCCATCTTCTTCCAGGCCATCATGAACTGGATGTTCGGGGTGTTCGTTCAACCGTTTCCGCCCATCTTCGAAACCAAGTCCGTGGACATCTTCGGCCTCAACGTCCAGCCCGCCTACCTCATGAGCCTGGTCATTTCCATTATCATCATGGGCGGCTTCGCCTGGTTCTTTAAATACTCCCGCATGGGTCTGGCCATGCGCGCCACCGCCTTCAACCAACAAGTCGCACAGAGTCTGGGTATTTCCATCAAGCAGGTATTCGCCGCGTCCTGGGCCATCTCCGCCATGGTGTCGGCACTCGCGGGCGTGGTGGTGGGCATGGTCAACGGCGTTTCGTCGGCGCTGTCGTTCTTCGGCATCAAGGTGTTCCCGGCGGTGATCCTCGGCGGCCTCGATTCCGTTATCGGGGCGGTGGTGGGCGGCCTGATCATCGGGGTACTCGAAAACGTCGCCGAATACGTGGATGGCCAATGGCTGAACGTGGGCAACCTCTACACCATCGCGCCGTTCTATGTGCTGGTGATCATCCTGATGATCCGGCCCTACGGCCTGTTCGGCACCGAAGAGATCGAGAGGGTCTGAGCCATGGCCGGTCATTCGATGATGCGCTGCGGCGAGTTCAAGACCTCGTACCGCGCCGACACCACCATCTTCCCGACGCCGTGGTCGCGCAACTTCGCGATCATCGGCGTCGCTCTGTTGATCGTGGCGCCGTACCTGCCCTTCGTCAGCGACTACATGATCACGCTGATGATCCAGATCGGCTATCTCAGTATCGCCGCTCTGGGTCTCAATATCCTGGTGGGGTTCACCGGACAGATCTCACTAGGCCACGCCGCCTTTTTCGGGTTCGGCGCGTTTGCGTCCGCGTGGCTCAACAACGAGCTCGGCATCCCGGTGTTTTTCAGTATCCCGTTGGCCGCATTGTGGACCACCGCGGTGGGCATGATCGTCGGGATTCCGGCGGGCCGGATCAAGGGGCTGTATCTGGCCATCGCCACGCTGGCGTCGCAGTTCATCTTGGAGGATTTTTTCGCCCGCGCCGAGTGGTTTACCGGCGGCTCAGCCGGCTCGCTGGCGGCACCGTTCTCGCTGTTCGGTTTCGAGATTTACGGCGACCGCCAGTACTTCTACGTGGTGCTGGCGTACATGGTGGTGATGTATCTGCTCGCCACCAACCTGCTGCGCTCGCGCGACGGACGGGCCTTCGTCGCCGTTCGCGATCATTATCTGTCGGCCGAGGTGATGGGCGTCAACCTGACCAAGTACCGCATCCTGTCGTTCGGTGTGTCGTCGTTCTATGCCGGCATCGGCGGCGCGCTCTACGCCCATTATCTGCAGTACGTCTCGGTAGAGGGCTTCGACATCCTGCTCTCCATCCAGTTCCTCGCCATGGTGATCATCGGCGGTCTCGGCTCGGTGATGGGGGCGCTGCTGGGGACCATCTTCATGGTGCTGCTGCCCGAGGTGATGCAGGGCGCCGTGGGCATTCTCAAAACCACCGAATGGGGCAACATCCCCGCGATCACCGACGGGCTGACCTGGATCAAGCAAGCGGCCATCGGGCTTGCCATTGTGCTGTTCCTGATCTTCGAACCCGAGGGCCTGGCTCACCGCTGGCGGATGATCAAGGCCTATTGGAAGCTTTATCCGTTTTCCTATTGAGAGGGGGGGATGCGATGACCTGACAAACGACGGCCACCGTATCGAAGACTACGAAACCAAATAAGCAAAACTTTTGGGAGATCGTTTGATGAAAAAGAGACATGGAGCGTTTGCTGTTTTAACCGGAATTGCGGCGGTTGCCTTTACGACCGGAGCGATCGCCGACGAAATTCTGGTGGGCAACCTGGTGGACTTCACCGGCCGCACGGCGGTGGTCGGCAAGGTGTTCGGACAATCCAAGGCCGATGCGGCTAAATACCTCAATGAAACCGAAGGCGGCATCGCCGGGAATATCATCGAGATGGATACTGTCGATTACTCCTACGAAGTCCCGCGGGCCATTGCCACTTACAAAAAATGGAAACAGGGCGACGCCGTCGCCATCCAGGGTTGGGGCACCGGCGACACCGAAGCTCTGGTGGGCTTCGTCGCCAAGGACAAGATCCCCTATTACTCGGCGTCTTATTCCGCGCACTTGACCGATCCCCAGGCCAAGGGCCCGGAGACCAAGAAGCCCGCGCCCTACAACTTCTTCGCCGCGCCGAGCTATTCCGACGGCGCCCGCGCGCTGATCCAATGGGCCGAAGCCGATTGGAAGGAGAAAGGCGGCGAAGGCGCGCCGAAGTACGTGCACATGGGCGACAATCACCCCTACCCCAACGCGCCGAAAAAGGCCGGCGAAGAATACGCCAAGGAGTTGGGCTTCGAAGTCCTGCCCGCCATCCAGTACAGCCTCAAGCCCGGCGACTTCAAGGCGCAGTGCCTGAGCCTGAAAGAGTCCGGTGCCAACTACGCCTTTCTCGCCAATACGGCCGGTTCCAACATCTCTTTGCTGAAAGCCTGCGACACGGTGGGTGTCGACGTTCAGTTCATGGCCAACATCTGGGGCTATGACGAGAACGTCATGAAGGCCGCCGGCAAGGCCGCGGACGGCGTCGTCTGGGTGATGGGCGCCGCCGCCTGGGGCGCCGACGTACCCGGCATGGAGACCGTCAAGGCGATCTCCAAGGCGGGCGATCCCGATGCCACCTACCGTCCCGTGCACTACATGCGCGGCGTGTGCTCCTACTACCTGATGAAGGAAGCCATGGAGTGGGCGGCCGAGAACGGCGGCATCACCGGTGAGAACATCCGCGACGGCATGTACCAGAAGAAGGACTGGGTGCCGGTGGGTCTCGAAGGTGTCTGTCCGCCGGCCACCTGGACCGCCGAGGACCACCGCGGCTACACCAATGTCTTCGTGTACAAGGGACAGGTCAAGGACGCTGCCGCGGCCGATGCCGACATCGCGCAGCTGATGGCCGACGGAACCATCGGCATGACCCAGGTCTACGAGGCCGACATTCCGCGCAAGCCCGAGTGGCTCGGCTGGTAATCGCCGGCTCTACGCCCGGCTCTACGAAAGGCATGGCCCCGCCCCGGCGCGGGGCCACCGCTTTCCGTTGAACGAAGAAAGGACGCCCCCATGAGCGAGGCCGCCGCCAAGACCGAACCCGCGGAGAACGCGGAAACCGCCGAAAACCTGTTGACCGTCAACAACATCGAGGTGGTCTACGACGAAGTGATCCTGGTGCTGCGCGGTGTCAGCCTCGATGTGCCCAAGGGCGCGCTGGTGACCCTGCTGGGCGCCAACGGCGCCGGCAAGTCGACCACTCTGAAGGCCATATCGGGACTGCTCAAGACCGAGGACGGCGAGGTCACCCGGGGCGACGTCATCTTCCAGGGCAACAAGATCAACCACCTGGCGCCGGAGGCCATCGTCCGGCGCGGCATTTTCCAGGTGATGGAAGGGCGACGCATCGTCGAGGACATGACGGTAATCGAAAACCTCAGGCTCGGCGCCTACACCCGCAAGGACAAGGGCGTCAAAGACGACATGGAGATGGTGTTCACCTACTTCCCGCGGCTCAAGGAACGCACCGGGCTCGCCGGCTATCTCTCCGGCGGCGAGCAGCAGATGCTGGCCATCGGCCGGGCGCTGATGGCGCGGCCGGTGATGATGCTGCTGGACGAGCCGTCCATGGGCCTGTCGCCGCTGCTGGTCGGCGAGGTATTCGAGATCATCCGCCGCCTCAACCGCGACCTCGGCATCACCATGCTGCTGGTGGAGCAGAACGCGCGGATGGCCTTGAAGGCCGCCGACTACGGTTACATCATGGAGTCCGGCAAAATCGTGCTCGACGGCACCGCCCAGGAACTCAGTGACAACGAGGACGTAAAGGAGTTCTATCTCGGTGGCGGCGGCGAGGAACGCAAGTCGTTCAAGAACCTAAAGTCGTACAAGCGCCGGAAACGCTGGATATAGCCATCGAGGATCACCAATTGCTACAGAGCTGACAACGGGGACCTAGAGACAAAGCGGGGGGCAGGGTGGAACGCATACATGACCGAATACTACGACAACCTGGAAACCCGCGATCCCGACGTACGTGACGCCGCGCTGTTCGACGAGCTTCCCTATCAGATCGCCAACGCTAAGGACAACGCACCGCACTACCGCGACCTGCTCGCGGACGTGGAGCCCAACGATATCACCGACCGAGCGGCGCTGGCGGCTCTGCCGGTCACCCGCAAATCCGACCTCATCGAGCTGCAGCGGCAGAAAATGCCCTTCGGCGGGCTGTCCACGGTGATCCGCGGCAACCTGGTTCGCATCTACCAATCGCCCGGCCCGATCTACGACGCCGAGGGCCATGAACACGACTACTGGCGAACGGGCCGCGCGTTCTTCGGCGCCGGCTTCCGCCCCTGCCGGGTGATCCACAATACCTTCTCCTATCACTTTACCCCGGCCGGCGCGATGGTGGACAGCGGCGCCCGGGCGCTTGGCTGCGCCGTGTTCCCGGCCGGCACCGGCA
>JGI12210J13797_10144930_pt1 | contig 17160 bp, 16 predicted proteins | sample ElkSlonscriptome_3_FD_13797 | JGI IMG/M metagenome (IMG submission 13797)
GGTTGAAAAATCTGTGATCTCATATGGTAGTGTGCAGATGGGCCTTCTAGAGAAAGGGGTCTCTTGGGTTTCATTATTCATTGCCCTGGCGCCAATGCTTGGTTTCATGGGTACGGTTATCGGTATGATCGATGCATTTGATGCCATTGAAGCTGCGGGAGATATTTCTCCATCCTTGGTAGCAGGGGGTATTAAAATCGCCCTTTTAACTACGGTATTTGGTTTGATCGTGGCCATTATCCTTCAAATCTTTTACAACTACATCATCGCGAAAGTCGATAGTATCGTAAACAGCATGGAAGATGCTTCTATTACGCTTGTCGATCTATTGGTGAAGCATGAGTTGAACAATAAAAAATAAAAATCATGTCTGAAGGACTATCTAAAATATTAAGCATTACGCTCTATGCACTTTTGGGTATCAGTGCCCTTCTAGGCGTGCTGTTTTATACCGAAGCCATTGGAGCCGACAGCATTATTTACTGGTGTTACACGCTCTTTTTTATCGGAACGGCAGCGGCAATCGTTTTACCCTTGATTCATCTGGGTAAAAATCCCGCTGGAGCTAAAGGAGCCGTGATCGGCTTGGTGGCCCTGGTAGTGGTTTTTGTGATCGCTTACGTGGTGGCAGGAGACGAGATGCTTCCCAAGTACGAGAACTTCATCGACGGACCTGAAGATTCCAAATTGGTAGGAATGGGTTTGATTGCTTTTTATATCCTTGGTTTTGGGGCAATCGGGGCGGTGGTGTATTCTTCGATTAGTAAATTGATCAAGTAATATAGAATTATGGCAAGAAGACAAGCACCGGAGATCAATGCGGGTTCGATGGCAGACATCGCCTTCCTCTTGCTGATCTTTTTCCTGGTTACGACCACCATGGACGTAGATACCGGACTTACCAGAAAGCTTCCCCCGATGCCTGAAGAACCTCAAGAGGAACAGGACATCAAGGTGAAACAACGAAACATCTTCCAGGTATTGGTAAATGCCAATAACGATCTTTTGGTGGAAGGGGATATCATGGATGTAAGTGATCTTCGTGAAGCAGCTAAGGAATTCATTATTGGGGATCCAAATTTTCTCGATGAGGAAATGCCGGAAGGGAAAATGGAAACCATTCCGCTTCTTGGAGAAGTGATGGTATCCAAACAAATTGTTTCCTTGCAAAATGATCGCGGCACTGATTATGGCATGTACATCGCGGTGCAGAATGAGCTGGTTGCGGCGTATAATGAAGTAAGAAATGAATATGCGTTAAGACAGTTTGGTAAAACGCTCGATCAATTGGAGAAAGCAGCCGAGGTATCTGAGCGTGCCGAATTGCAGGTAGATGCGGTGAAAGACTTCTATCCACAACGGATTTCGGAAGCTGAACCTAAAAATGTAGGGCAATAGAAAATGTCAAAGTTTAAGAAAAAGAAGGAAGGCGGACAGCCGGCTATTTCGACGGCATCTCTTCCGGATATTGTATTTATGTTGTTGTTCTTCTTTATGGTAACTACTGTAATGAGAGAAGTTACTCTAAAGGTAGAAATCAAAAGGCCTAAAGCAACCGAAGTAAATAAATTGCAGCGAAAGTCTCTGGTAAGCTACATCTATATCGGTGAACCTAAACAGAGTTTTCAGGGCCAATTTGGAACGGCAGATCGTATCCAATTGAACGATGCTTTTGCAACCAAAAGGGATATCATTGCCTTCGTAGAAGCAGAAAGAGAGCAAAGAGATCCGGCTGAGGTGCCTTTGATGACTTTCTCCTTTAAAGTGGATGAAGAAGCCAAAATGGGCGTCGTCACCGACGTGAAACAAGAGCTGAGAAAAGCGAACGCGCTAAAGATCAATTACTCTACCTACAAGACAGACGATATTTTTAAAGACTAGTGTAGTTACAGACTCACTTTAGGACCCTGAGATGATCGGGGTTTTTTTATGCCTAGTATTTTAGCCATAAAAGTGCTTGTGCATTTAAACGGCGCCTGTGCTTTCATCGGAACTTAAGATAATATTCGGAATGTCTTCGTAAATGGCGGCCAAAATTGTAGTCCTCTGACCGATTAATCAGCTAACTTGTCTTCGCATTTTTCTTGCTTGCTGCTAGCTCAGCTGAAACGCCTTTGGAGATCAAAAGGGTCAATCACAATAGTAGCAAGCTAATTAGGCTTGTGCGTTTCGCGCTTCACTCGCCAGGCCTTTGGTCGGGTATTTTTGAATACTGATGAAAGCGGTAGGCGAAATAAGAGAAAACCAGCAAAGCAATCCCACTGATCCAAAGGGTGTCTGTAGTGCTTCCTACTTGATCGATCTCGGTATCCAGCGAAGATGCGCCATAATAATAGGCAATTAGTAAGGCCATGGTGTTGTTTAGGAAATGCGCCAGGATCGGCGCCCAAAGACTTTGGGTCCAAATCAGGAGGTAACCAAAAAATGCGCCCAATACCATCCTTGGTAAGAAACCGAAAAATTGAAAGTGTAGTGCGCTGAACAAGAAAGCAGAAACCCAAATTCCCAGGTGGTGGTTTTTAGAAACTTTGACGATCGATGACTGCACGATGCCCCTGAAAATCAGCTCTTCTCCCACCGCAGGGAGTAGTCCCATTAGCAAGACGTTTACCCAAAGATCGCCGCTACCTTGCATTTGAAGAAAAGCTTCAGTGAGCACTTTTGCGCGGTCTTCGGCTGCTCTCATCCAAATTTCAACCGACTCTAAGGCTTGTGGCAAACTTAAGTCTCCATTTATACTTACCATCAGATTGATCAAAGGAATCAGACTAAAATAAAGAATCAAAATAAAAGCGATTTGGCCAAATTTCAATGGTTGATTTAGGCTTAGAGCTCGAAGAGGGTTTTTGAGGAATAGGACTGAGAACAGAATGGCCGGGACCAAAAAAAGGCCGACCGAATTCAGTAGTTGCAAAAACTTTAACACCAGAATATTCTCACGATTGCCCAGGTCATCCATTACTACACCTACGTCATTGAATTCTAAATTGAATAGCGGCTTGATCAAGGCAATGCCCGAAAGACTGAAAATCGAGCCAAAAAGCAAACAGAATCCAAAGAGGATTAATAACTTGGAAGTCAGGCCGTTTAGTTGGAACAATTTGAAAAAACTAGAATAAGTAACTTTGCAAGCGTTTAATTATGGCAAAGATAGCAAACATAGACTTGGGTGAATTCCCATTGCTCCTGGCACCCATGGAGGATGTGAGTGATCCGCCTTTTCGCAGACTTTGCAAAGAGAACGGTGCGGATATGATGTATACGGAATTTATCTCTTCGGAAGGCTTGATCCGCGATGCCTCAAAGAGCGTGCAAAAGCTAGATATCTTTGAATATGAAAGACCCATCGGCATTCAGATCTTTGGTTCTGAGATCGATTCGATGAAACAGGCTACTGAGGTTACTCAGGCTGCAGGTCCGGATGTGATCGACATCAATTACGGTTGTCCGGTCAAAAAGGTAGCTTGCAAGGGTGCCGGGGCGGGAATCCTGCAAGACATTCCGAAGATGGTAAAAATGACCGCAGAGATCGTAAAGTCGACCCATCTGCCGGTGACCGTGAAAACGCGATTGGGCTGGGACGATCAAACCAAATACATTGTAGAAGTGGCAGAGCGCTTGCAAGATGTGGGCATTCAAGGTATCTCGATACATGGGCGCACGCGCAAACAGATGTATAAAGGGGAGGCCGATTGGAGCTTAATTGCTGAGGTAAAGAATAATCCCCGTATGCACATTCCGGTATTTGGTAATGGAGATGTCTCCTCACCCGAGGGGGCTGTAGAGAAAAAGAACAAGTATGGGGTAGACGGGGTAATGATCGGTAGAGCCAGTATCGGCTACCCATGGATCTTCAGGGAGATCAAGCATTTCTTAGCTACAGGGATGCATCTAGACCCCCCTAGCATGATTGAAAGGGTGGAAGCCGCTCAGCGGCACCTTGAAATGTCAGTGGAGTGGAAAGGCGAGAAGTTGGGTGTGGTTGAAATGCGTCGCCATTACACCAATTACTTTAAAGGCATTCCGCACTTTAAGGAACATCGAATCAAGTTGGTTACTGAAGATCATTTAGAGCCACTTCTCGAATCCCTTGAGACCATCAAGAAGGAGTTTGCGGGAGTGGAAGCGCTTGTTTGAGCCTTTAGAGCTTAGATATTACACAGTTTATAGTCTGGTAATACGCTAAATTTTTATGACTATGTCTCTTTTCGAGTCTTTCTAAACATAAATGGGAAATGCCTAAGGAATTTATTTCAAGGCGTTTAAAAGGTATAGAGATCAGCTTTGGCTTTTACCAAAAGCCCGAACAGGTCGTGCTGCAAAGTCGCTTCGCTTTGCTCAAAGGTCACAACGAAATTATAGTCTCAAATGTCGGCCTAGACCCAATCAAATCTGAACTCTTAAAGTCCGAATACTAAGCTTATCAAACTCGTTTCGTAAGCTGTCTTACCGGATACCAGGAGGTCAAAAATCCAATCACCAACACGGTAATCAGGATGTATACCATCTCGATCGCACGTAATTCTACCGGATAATAATCCACAATTCCTCCTTCCAACCTCAACAGGCCTACATGTTCTTGCAGAAGGCAAAGCACAATCCCCAGGAACATTCCACCAAGGGCACCGGCTAAATTGATCATCATCCCTTCAAAGAAGAAGATCCGACGGATCATCGGCATGCTGGCGCCCAAATAAGATAAGGTGTGAATGTCTTTCTGTTTTTCGATGATCAGCATGCTGAGTGAGCTAAGGATGTTGAAGGCGGCGATCATTAGAATAAATAGTAGAATCAGAAAGGTGACCCACTTTTCAGTGCGGTTGGTCTTATAAATAATTTCATTGAATTGATAGCGACTGATCACCTTAAACTGATCACTTAGTTTGGAACTGATCGCTTCGCTGATCTCCTCCAGATCAGCCCCTGCCTTGGCCTGTATTTCAACCGAACTGATCTTTCCCTTTTCATTCAAGAAATCCTGCGCAAAGGGAAGTGGTACCACTACGTATTGAAGGTCATATTCAGGACTGATATAAAAGACTCCCGCTGGATTGATGCGCTTGCGGTACACTGAACTCATGGGGTTGATCGGATTGACCTTGCCGGTCTTGGGAGCAAAAAGACTGAGATGTGCCGGATTCTTTTGCATTAGAAGACCAAGGTCAGCTGCCACGCCATAACCTAGCACAGCATGATAGCCATTTTCATCCACCAGCTTGGCCTCACCTTGAACGGTTTGGTTATTCAGCTCGCTCATCTCAAGAAAGCTGTCGTCCACGCCTTTGATCTTTACCACCATTTGTGATTCCCCATAGCGAGCGCCGCACACTTCTTTTAGGACTTTGGTGTAGTTGGCAATCTCCGGTATGGCATCGAGTTCGTCAAAAGGAATATCCTTGGCTTCAAAAAACTTCGCCTCTGGAGCCTCAATGCGGATGTCAGCGTCAAAAGACTCAAAGAGAGATTCCACTAAACCTTCCAGGCCGTTGAACGCCGAAAGCACCACCACCAAAGCAAAACTTCCGATCCCCACAGAGATTACCGAGATCCATGAAATGATATTGATGGCATTTTGTGATTTTTTAGCCACCAGGTAACGCTTCGCTATGTAGAACGAAAACTTCATTGATCATTTCAACAAGTCATCGATCTTTTCCGCATAATCGAATGAGTCGTCGAGGAAAAAGATCAATTCGGGAATATGACGAAGCTGTTTAGCGGCCTTTTTACCGAGTACATACCTTATTTCAGCGCTTCTTTCCTTCACCTTTTCTAGATCGGCAGCCTTATCCTCAGAAGGGAAAATGGAGATGTAGATTCTGGCAATGCTCAAGTCAGGCGTTAAGCGCACTCCCGTGATCGAGATCATGCTCTTATCAAGTGGCTTTACCTCACCTCTGTTCAATATTTCTCCCACTTCTTTTTGAAGCAATCTGCCTACTTTTTGTTGTCTGATCGATTCCATACTACAAAGGTAAGTCTTATTGTGCGCAATCGATTACTTCAGTCTGCGACTGAAATTCACTAATTTCGCTGCTACACATGAAGATAAGCGGCTTTTCTTTCGGCAGGAACACTTCTAAACTATATTATCCGATCAAGGAGTCGATCGAGAGTATTCTGCCCATCTGTGATGAATTTATATTTGCCCTGGGTAAAGGCGATGAAGATGACAATACCAGAGAGTTGATCGAGTCGATCGGTTCAGATAAGATCAAGATCGTCGACACCGAATGGGATACTGAGGCCTTCCCAAACGGAACCGAGAACGCCCATCAAACCGATATCGCCATCTCGCACTGTGTTGGCGATTGGCTTTTTTATGTGCAAGCCGACGAAGTGGTTCATGAAAAGTACCTTCCTCAGATCCAAAAGCGCTGCGAGGAACTGCTCGAGGATGAGCGAGTGGAAGGCTTGCTTTTCAAGTACCGGCATTTCTTTGGCGATTACGAGCACTACATTAACCATCATGGATGGTATCAGCATGAGATCCGCATCGTCCGAAATAAGCCGGATATACACAGTTTTGAATCCGCTCAATCTTTCAGGCGCATTCCTCATTTTGATGGAAAGAGTTATCGCAAGCAAGAGGGGTCGTATAAATTAAAAGTGGCTGAGGTGGACGCCTACATCTATCATTATGGCTGGGTTCGGCCTCCAAAATACATGCAGAGCAAGAAAAAAGCGCTCGACAGCATACATAAAGGCGACCAAAAAGCGAACGAGCTTTACAAAGAAGCTGAAGAAGAATTCGATTACGGTCCCTTGAAGAAAATGCAGAGATTCAATGGCACTCACCCTAAAGTGATGTCAGAAAAGATGAAGGACTTCAGTTGGGGAGACCAACTCAACTACAGCGACAATAAACTGCCAAATCGACCGAAATTCAAGCATGAAAAGACCAAATACCGGCTGATTTCCTTTTTGGAGAGGAATTTGAACGGCGGGAAACACTTCTTTCCCTTTAAGAATTGGGAATTAATCGACGTATAAGCGCATGAAAAGTCTGTTCAAGGTACTCCGTTACATCGTACCCTATAAAAGTCTGGCCCTACTTTCGGTGCTGTCAAACGTCTTGCACGTCATTTTTCACCTGCTCTCTATTCTGGCCTTTATTCCTTTTTTAACGGTTCTTTTTGGTCAGACCCAGGTGGTGAGCGAAGAGCCTGAATTTGAACTAACCTCAGACTACGTCCAAGAGATGTTTACCTATAAGATGACCCCTTACATTGAGCAGAATGGGGTTGAAGGGGCGCTCTTTTTTCTCTGCATCACCGTGGCGGTGCTCTTTTTTTTGAAGAATCTCTTCCGCTATTTTGCCAAGTACTTTTTAGCTTCAATTCGGTCAGGAGTGGTTCGCGATATCAGAAGTAAGGTTTACAAGAAGATCTTGATCCTTCCGCTTTCTTTTTACTCAGAAGAGAAGAAAGGAGATATCATCAGCCGTATCACCGGCGACGTGCAGGAGATCGAATGGTCGATCATGAACTCCCTGGAAATGATCTTTAGGGATCCGATCTCCATTGTTCTTTCGTTGGTTTTCATGATCACCATCAATGCTAAGCTTACTCTATTTTCCTTCATACTGCTTCCGGTCAGCGGATTGATCATCGGTCGGATTGGCAAGAGTTTGAAACGCACTTCATCGAAGTTGCAGATCAGAATGGGAGAATTGCTCTCCAATGTAGAAGAGACCCTTACCGGATTAAGAATCATTAAGGCCTTTAATGCGGAAGGTGCTTCCAACGATAAATTCGGGGGTATCAATGAGATCTACCGCAATACCATGTTACGTATGTTCCGAAAGCGAGATCTGGCCTCGCCACTAAGCGAATTTCTCGGGGCTTTGGTTATGGTGATCCTGGTGTGGTATGGGGGTAACATGGTGATCAATCCCGAGATCGACTTTAGCGGGGCAGAATTCATTGGCTATATTGCCATGTTCTCTCAATTGCTCAATCCCGCCAAATCACTTTCCACTGCCTATTATAACATCCAGAAAGGAGCAGCGTCTACCGAGCGCATTGAGATGGTACTTAACGCAGAAGAAAAGATCAGTGAGCTACCATCCGCCGCTGCTATCGGTGAGTTTAATCAGGCAATCGAATTCAAGGAGGTTAAGTTTGCTTACGAGGATGCGATCGTCTTGAATGATATCCATCTAAAGGTGGAAAAAGGTAAAACGGTGGCTTTGGTCGGACAGTCAGGTGGGGGTAAATCCACTTTAGTAGATCTCTTACCTCGTTTTTACGATCCTATTGAAGGGAAAGTGACCATTGACGGGCACGACATTCGCGAAGTGAAGATCAAAGACCTCCGAGCCCTGATGGGAATCGTTTCCCAACAATCCATCTTATTTAATGATTCAGTGCTCAATAATATAGCTCTAGGAGTAGAGGAGGTGAGCCGGGAAGCCGTGATAGAAGCTGCTAAAATTGCCAATGCTCACGAATTCATCGAGCAACTTCCCAAGGGTTACGATACCAACATTGGCGATGGGGGAGGCAAATTAAGTGGCGGACAAAGACAGCGGATCAGCATTGCCAGAGCGGTATTGAAAAATCCCCCGATCATGATTCTTGATGAAGCCACTTCTGCCTTAGATACCGAATCCGAAAAATTAGTGCAGGATGCGTTGTACAAATTGATGGAAAATCGAACCTCCATCGTGATCGCCCACCGTCTTTCTACCATTCAACATGCCGATGAGATCGTGGTGATGCAAGATGGTCAAATAGTTGAGCGAGGCGACCACGAAAGCTTGATCGCGCAAGAAGGCGTGTATAAGAAGTTGACTGATCTTCAGGCATTCGCTTAAGAAGAACAAAGAGAAAAGACAACTTCTCTAGTAGGTTTAATACATATAGGACCCAAATTTGAGTCTTTATACTTTTATCTTTAATCTTTGCTCCAACAAAAAAATAAATCCACTTTTGCATTTTCCTACAACACACCATTATGGCACTTAAGCACGAATTCAAATCCCAAGGTGATTTTCTCTTCAAGAATCGCAGCTGGTTACCGATCTTGATTATCCTACCGGGGCTATACATTTATGTGATGAAAGCCATGAATGGCACTCTGCCATTAGGGTTTGATACAGCATGGTATGAATGGGTTTGCGTGGCGGTGGCAGCTTCCGGCTTTTTGGTACGCTTTATCGCAATTGGTTATTCTTCAGATAATACTTCTGGCAGGAACACTTCTGAAGGTCAGATCGCTGACTCCGTAAATAAAAGTGGTTTTTATTCCATGTGTCGCCACCCCTTGTATCTGGGTAACTTCCTGATTTGGGTAGGGATTGCCGCCCTCACTCAAGACCTGTGGTTTATCGTAGCCTTTATTTTGGCCTACTGGCTTTACTATGAGCGCATTATGTATGCAGAGGAGACCTTTTTGATTTCGAAGTATGGGAAGGAATATGAAGATTATTCAAAAGGAGTGAATGCTTTTTGGCCTGCTCTGGCCAAATGGACGAAGCCGGCAAACTCGTATAGCCTTGTGAAGATCATTCGTCAGGAAAAAGCCGGTATTCTAAATCTTTTTTTGGTAATGTGGATCTTCAAGCAATTGGGCCACTATTTCATGGAAGGCAAGTTTGAACTGCAGATGAACTTCTTCACTTATGCCTTTGCGGCTTCAGTGGCATGGTACATCCTCATCAAGCTTTTGCAAATGGCTACCAATTTACTTGAAGAAGACAGGTAATTAATAAAGCATACGATGAGGGTAGATCTTCAAATGAAGGTCTCTGATCTGCTCATACAGCAGCTCACGCAATGATTCGATATTGATCTTTTGCTGCGCGGATATAAAGATGCAAGGGTAGTTTTCGCGCGCCAGATAGGTCTTCTTAAGCTCATCCAAACTTGGGGCTAGGTCTTCGTCCACGATCAAGTCATCGGGATCTCTTTCCACTTCTTTATAGGCATCGATTTTATTGAAGATCATGATGGTGGGTTTGTCCCTTGCCCCCATGTCACTTAAGGTCTCATTTACGGTGTCGATCTGATCTTGAAATTGAGGGTGAGAAATATCTACCACATGTAACAAGACATCTGCTTCTCTCACCTCGTCCAAGGTGGATTTGAAGGAGTCGACCAAGTGGTGTGGTAATTTCCGAATGAATCCCACTGTATCAGATAGCAGGAAAGGAAGATTACCGACCACGATCTTTCTAACCGTGGTATCCAAGGTCGCAAACAGCTTATTTTCTGCGAATACGTCCGATTTAGACAGCAGGTTCATCAAGGTTGATTTTCCTACATTGGTGTATCCCACTAAAGCAGCTCTGATCATTTGTTGACGGCCCTTACGCTGGGTGGCCTTTTGTTTATCGATCTTCTCTAATTTGGTTTTCAACAAGGCAATCTTATCGCGGATGATCCGTCTGTCGGTTTCGATCTCCGTCTCACCCGGACCGCGCATTCCTATACCCCCTTTTTGCCGAGAAAGGTGAGTCCACATGCGGGTCAGTCTAGGCAATAGGTATTCGTATTGAGCCAACTCGACCTGGGTTTTGGCCGCTGCAGTTCTGGCTCGGCGGGCAAATATGTCTAAGATGAGGTTGGAGCGGTCGAGTACTTTTAATTCTTTGAATGAATTTTCAATGTTTCGGGTTTGTGAAGGACTAAGCTCATCATCGAAGATCACCAAGGATACCTCATTATGTTTCACATATTCAATGATCTCTTTTAATTTTCCGCTGCCCACAAAAGTTTTAGGATGGGGATTGGTCAGTTTTTGGGTGAAACGCTTTATTGACTTCGCTCCGGCGGTTTCTGCCAGAAAGGCGAGTTCATCAAGGTATTCTTCTACCTGATTTTCGGTTTCTTCTTGTTGGATCACACCTACTAATACCGCTTTCTCTACTTCTTTTTTTCCTAATGTAATTGGTTTTTTCATACACGCATTTAGGCGTCACAGATGATCAAACATGCTATGAAGCTGCTTCCTTAATATAGTGAATTAAACTAGAACCAGTCTCTGGCGATTCCTGCTTCTGACCAAGGCCAGGGAATGGCTGAAAAGATCAAGACCATAGCCAACAAGAAATAGACCGCCTGTCTTCTATGCTTGGCATTGTCGTTTTTACCTTTCTTCGCCATGATTCTTCCTAAGGTGATGATGGCAATGCCAACGATCATAGACACCATGTGCTCCAATGACCAGAATCTCGTTACCTCATTACTCATTGATTCAGCGAAATTACTCAGGGCCTTGTGATATCCTCCCAGAAAGTACAACGCCAGACCAATCAATAATTGTAAATGAGCTGAGATCAATAAGAACAAGGAGATCTTATTGTCCCCCGCGGTGTAATCTTTCTTCCCAAACCAGCCTATGAATGATTTAACAACGGCTAGAATTAAAAGTACGACGATCACGTATCTCAATAAATTATGGGTATGTAACAATCCTGTTTGCATGGCTTCGTTTTGTGCAAAAGTAAATAAAACGTTGATGCAAGGCTTTTGATTAAATTTGGGGCTAATTTTTCATGAAGTTACTACTCCCCCTATTTTTATTGCTATACTCTTCTAGCTTGCTAGCCCAGGAGTGGAAGCCGGTTAACGGGGTTACAAATGAGCAACAAGTGGTTCGCGCATTTGAGCATGCCACCATATTCTATAAGGGTGACTATCTGCAGGATGCCACAATTTTGATCAAAGACGAACTCATTCAGGCTGTAGGCGTGAGTGGGTCATTTGAAATTCCTTCCGATGCGGTGCGCTACGATCTGACAGGCCGATTCATCTGGCCGTCTTTCATCGAGATATACAGCGATTTTGGCATTGAGAAGAGGACGGCTTCTCCGTCGCCTCGACCGCAACTAGAGAGTAAAAAGCAGGGGCCTTATTATTACAACGAGAGCATTCATCCCGAAGAACGATCCCTTGATCGATTTACCTATGAGAAGAAGCTAGCTCAACGATACCGGAAAATGGGCTTCGGAGTGCTTTCTACCATTGAAAAGGATGGAGTGGTGCGTGGCAGGTCTGCTTTGATTGCGCTGCACGATGAAGCAGATAAGCAAATATTGAAGGCTGATGCCGCCATGCATTATTCTTTTTTCAAGGGGTCCTCTAAACAGAGCTACCCTTCTTCGCTGATGGGGATGATCGCTTTGATCCGTCAGCTGCACCATGATGCACGCTGGTATGCGGAAAACCCAAATCAATTGGACTACAATGAGAGCCTTGAGGCCGTCAATCAGCACGCAGCGCTTCCTAAAATCCTCGATGCGGGAAGTGTTCAATCTGTGCTTCGTGCCCAAAAGCTTGCCGATGAATTCGACATTGACCTGATCATTAAAGGCGATGGTAATGAATATCAGCGTATTGAAGAGATCAAAGCAGGGGAACAGTCCTTGATACTGCCACTTACTTACCCAAAGCCTTATGAGGTAAGCGATCCTTTTGATGCCATGCAATTGTCACTTTCAGAAATGAAAGAATGGGAGCTGGCCGACTACAATTCCGTTTGGCTTGAGCAAGCCAAAATCCCTTTTGCCTTCACCGCCGACGGCCTAAAATCCGAACAAGAGCTCTTTGAGCAGGTAGAAAGAAGCATAGCGAAAGGGCTGAGTCGTGAAAACGCGATCGCACATTTCACCTCGGAAACCGCAAAACTGCTTCAGATCGAAGACCTCTGTGGTAGTCTTGAAAAAGGCAAACTGGCAAACTTCCTGATCACAACCGATTCGTTGTTCAAAAAAGAGAATCAGATCCTTTCTAATTGGGTTAGAGGAACTGAATACGTCATTTCCAACGCCAAGCTGATTGCCATTGAAGGAGACTACAGTTTAAATATTGATAAGAAAAGGCAATTTGATCTTCAGATCACAAAAAAAGGACAGAAATACATAGCGAAGGTCGGTGATAAAGGTCAGTCGATGAAAAAGGCCAGCCTGAAGCTGAACGGGAACCGGATCAGCCTGAATTATCAGATTGATTCTGTGCTCTATCGCTTGAGTGGCAGCATTAGCGATGACCAAAGTCGCATCTGGAGTGGTAAGACTTTGATCAACCAGCAATGGTTGGATTGGGCGGCCATCCGCAAGGCGAGAAAAAAAGATTCCCAAGCTGATACCGAAGGCACGGACAGCAGTAAACATGCAAGTCGAAAGTCCGTTCCACGGGTCTTTTACCCGAATATGGCTTATGGTTGGGACAGCTTACCTAGCAAATCCAGCAGCATCGTATTCAGGAATGCCACGGTATGGACGAACGAAGCAGAAGGCATCAAAAAGAATTACGATGTCGTGATCCACGACGGAAAAATAAAAATGGTCGACTATAAGATCAACCTTGATATCATGTTTCCTTTGATCAAAAACCAACTGCTTGAGATCGATCTCAAGGGCAAGCACCTTACTTCAGGCATCATCGATGAACACTCTCATATTGCCATCAGCAGGGGGGTGAATGAAAGCGGAGAAGCTGTCACTGCAGAGGTGCGCATCGGAGATGTGATCAACTCAGAAGACATCAACATTTACCGGCAATTGGCCGGGGGAGTCACCGCTTCACAACTACTACACGGTTCAGCAAACCCCATTGGCGGACAATCGGCTTTGATCAAACTCCGCTGGGGTAAGTCGGCAGATGAAATGAAGATTGATGGAGCGGCCGGCTTTATCAAGTTTGCTTTAGGTGAGAATGTGAAACAATCGAATTGGGGTGATCGCAATACCTTGCGCTTTCCCCAAACCAGAATGGGAGTGGAGCAGGTGTTTTATGATGCGTTCAATCGCGCGAAGATCTATCAGCAAGAACAACAGATCTACGATGCCAAAAAGTCCAGAGAGAAGAAGAAAAACAGCGGCCCCAGGCGCGATCTTGAGCTGGAAGCACTGGCGCAGATCTTAGATAGCCAGCGTTTTATCACTTGTCATTCGTACATCCAATCCGAGGTCAACATGTTGATGCACGTGGCTGATTCGATGGGTTTTTCCATAAATACCTTTACTCACATTCTAGAAGGCTATAAGTTAGCCGATAAGTTAAAGGCACACGGTGCGGCCGCTTCCACCTTCTCAGATTGGTGGGCTTACAAGTTCGAAGTGAATGATGCCATACCCTACAATGGAGCGATCTTGCATGAACAGGGAGTGCTTACCGGCTTCAATTCAGATGATGCAGAGATGGGAAGAAGGTTGAATCAAGAGGCTGCCAAGGCAGTGAAGTATGGAGGGGTGAGCCAGGAAGAGGCCTGGAAGTTTGTCACCCTAAATCCAGCGAAGATGTTACACCTAGACGATCGCATGGGCAGTATTAAGGAAGGCAAGGATGCCGATCTGGTGATCTGGTCTGACAATCCGCTTTCAGTCTATGCGATGGCTGAACAAACGTACATTGATGGTATCCTCTATTTTGATCGGCAGAGAAATGAGGAATTGACCAGAAGGAACTTGGAAGAAAGAGAACGTTTGATCAAATTAATGATAGAAGCAAAGGGCTCAGGCTCGAAAACTCAAAAGGTAAAACCCAAAAAGAAAAAACTATATCATTGCGATGATCTGGAACAATAAGCATCTAGTGCAATTTTTGATTCTCACGGGCCTAAGCATTCAGCTCAGCGCGCAGATCCCACTGCCGGCAGACTCACAAAAACAGTCGATCCTTCTGCTTAATGGGATAGCGCACATCGGCGATGGAACGGTGATCGATCGTTCAGCGATAGGGATTCGAGATGGCAAGCTGGATTTGGTTGTGGCTGCTTTTGATGTGCGCGTTGACAGCACCCAGTACGATACGGTAATTCATATTGATAAGCAACATGTTTACCCTGGCTTCATCGCCCCGAATTCCCGCTTGGGATTGGTAGAGGTCAATGCCGTGCGGGCGAGTCGTGATTTCGACGACGTAGGGAAGTACAATCCCCACCTTCGCTCGCTAACGGCCTACAATACCGAATCGCGGATCACGCCCACGGTTCGGAGCAACGGGGTATTATTTGCCCAAGTCAGTCCTAAGGGGGGAAGAATTAGTGGCAGCTCTTCGGTTTTTCAGCTAGATGGCTGGAATTGGGAAGATGCGGTGATCAAAGCAGACGATGGCATTCACCTGAATTGGCCCAATATTCGAGCTCGGAGTGATTGGACGGATGAAAAGAAGCGCAAGCAGCACCAAGAAAAATATCAGAATGAGCTGAATTCACTGAAGGATCTTTTCGATCGCGCATTGGCATATTCAAAGAAGGATTATCATCTGGATGTGGACATTCGCATGCAAGCGATGAGCCGCTTGTTCCTTGATAGCCAAAGGCTCTACGTGCATGCCAACCGACTCAATGAGATCACCGATGCACTTTATTTCTTTGATGAGTATGAGCAAGTAAAGATCGTTCTGGTAGGGGGGTATGAAAGCTGGTTAGCAGCAGAACTACTGAGTGATCGCGATGTGCCTGTCATTTTACGCAGGGTGCATTCGCTACCCATGAATGAAGATGATGACATTTACCTCCCTTTCAAATTGCCGGCTATGCTCTATGAAAAGGGCTTGAAGGTGGCGCTTGAGAATTCCGGCAGCATGGAAGCCATGGGTACCAGAAATCTGCCATTTTATGCGGGAACTGCGGTAACTTACGGGCTTGATCCGGAAGTGGCCGTATCCATGATCACCCTTAATGCGGCTCAAATTCTTGGTGTGGCAAACCGTCTAGGTAGCCTGAAAAAAGGGAAAGATGCCAGCCTTTTCGTTTCAAAGGGCGATGCCCTGAACATGATGGATAACGACTTGCACTTTGCGTTGATCCAAGGAAGCTTTATCGATCTGGATAATCCTCAGAAAGCACTTTACGAGAAGTACCGGAAGAAGTACAAACCTTGAGGGATCAATTAAACCCGAGTTTTTTTCGAACTCTTTTTAAGACCGGTCGGGCAATTTTTCTCGCTTTCTCAGCACCATGAGCCAGCTTTTCATCGATCAACGCCTTGTTCTCCATCAATTGCCAGTAATTTTCACGCGGCTTGCTGAATTTATCGATGATCAAATCATAAAGCGCTTGTTTGGCATGCCCGTAGCCATAATTACCTCCTTCGTAGTTCTTTCGCAAGGCATGGGTCTGAGTTTCTGAGCCCAGCAGTTTATACAAAGCGAAGACGTTACATTTATCGGGATCTTTTGGTTCTTCCAAGGGAGTGCTATCCGTTTCAATCCGCATAATGGCTTTGCGCAATTGCTTGTCGGGAAGAAAGATATTGATGTAGTTGTTGTAAGACTTGCTCATCTTTCTTCCATCAGTTCCGGGGATTACCATCATCTTTTCATCGATCAATGGCTCGGGAACCACGAAGGTTTCTCCGTATTGATGATTGAAGGAACTGGCAATGTCGCGGGTCATTTCCAAATGCTGCTTTTGATCCTTGCCTACCGGGACAAAATTGGCGTCGTAAAGTAAAATGTCGCACGCCATTAGTACCGGATAATTGAAGAGTCCGGCGTTCACATCGGCCAGGTTGTCTGATTTATCCTTAAAAGAATGGGCATTGGCCAACATGGGATAAGGGGTGAAGCAGTCTAAATGCCAGGTGAGTTCGGTCACTTCCGGCACGTCTGATTGTCGGTAAAATGTATTCTTTTCGGTATCAAAACCAAAGGCCAGCCAGGCTGCAGCAACAGCGTACACATTTTGCTTTCTTACTTCTGCATCTTTTACTGTGGTCAGTGAATGCAGATCAGCAATGAAGAAAAAAGCTTCATTTTTAGGATCTTCAGAGAGGGTAATTCCCGGTTGAATTGCTCCGAGAATGTTGCCCAGATGCACCTCTCCGTGCTGCCCTGAACTTTGTATACCTGTAAGGATTCTAGCCATCGACCAAAAATACAAATTTGTCCTATTTTTGAAGCGATGAAGTGGGTAAAAGCGGCAGTCCAATTGCTTTGGAAAATATATTTTGCGGTAGTGCTTACCCTTAGTTTGCTGTTTCTCTATCCGATCTACTTAGTAGTATTGAATTTAGATTCTCAACTTGAGTATGGTTTCAAGCTAACGCGTTTTCAGGCCAAGTTGATCCTTTTATTGATTGGTATTCGCACTGAAGTAAAAGGAGCCATCCCCAATGACAAAGAGATCAGCTACATCATTTGTCCTAATCATACCTCATACCTTGATATTTTGGTCTTGTATGCGGTCTTTCCGCACTACTTTGTGTTT
>JGI12210J13797_10603972_pt1 | contig 17151 bp, 13 predicted proteins | sample ElkSlonscriptome_3_FD_13797 | JGI IMG/M metagenome (IMG submission 13797)
CGCCGACAGTCAAGAAATTTCCCATCGGAGTTGATGATAGACATCGACCGCTTGCAATAGGCAGCCGCACTGCCGCTCGCAAATGGACTGTTCAGTACTACGACACGATTGCACGTGTAGAACCTTCAATAGGATTTTTCATGTTGCCTGATCCTTTGAACAATCCTGTAATTGAAACAGTAAGTAGTAAGGAGTATTGGAAAGTAGATACCGATGGCAGTGCGCAGGCTAATATTGGATTATCATGGGGAGATGAATCCTTTGTTTCCACCAATACTGCTGATCAAAGTAACCTTGTAGTATTGGCCTATGATGATGCGAATAATCATTGGGACTCTTATGAAGGTACGGGGTTTACTTACGACGCGCCAACGAATGCAGGGAGTTTTATGAGTATTGATCCGGTCTCTTTTTCTACCAGGTATTTCACACTTGGATCTACCGACGAACTCAATCCACTTCCAGTAACGTGGCTTTACTTTAGAGGTGAAAATCAAGGAACGGATAATCTACTCTCATGGGCAACTGCGTCTGAGCAGAATAACGACTATTTTGAGTTAGAAAGATCATTGGACGGATCTAACTGGGTTTCAATTGCCCGGGTTACCGCTGCGGGATCGAGTAATACAACCACTGAATATACCTATCTCGATCAGAATGCCCCTTTTGGCATTTCTTATTACAGACTTAGACAAGTCGATTTTGACGGACAATTGGATTTTGCTCCAAACGTGGTAAATCTAGAGAGAGGATTCTTGAAAGGCGAGGAAGCATTTGATTTCCTTCTTTACCCGAATCCAACCGGTCTGGGATCCGTTCGTTTTAGAATATCCAATGTTTATGATGCGCGAGCACGGGTATGGGTTTCGGACTTGTCGGGTAAATTGCTTTCCGAACAATATGTGCAAGTTGATGGACAAGGAACATCAGCGCCGATTGATTGTAACTTCGAACCGGGAATCTATCTGATCACGGTAATCTTAGGTGATAAAATTCGATCTAAGCCGTTGGTGATAAACTGATCGGTAGGGAGCAGTGACTTGTTCTGGCGATTAGTGTGATGAATTCGACCGAAATGGAAATCACCGTAAGCTTAAATCGAAATAAACTGAACAGGAGTGGCATCTCCCAAATCCAAGTTCAGAACCTTTTCACCTATTGCGGTAAGCCCTAATTTTACGATTTTAGTGAACATCTATTTTTTTGAAGATTATGATTCTCAACAAGGTGAAATGGGGTATCATCGGTTTGGGTAAAATAGCCCATAAGTTTGCAGCAGACCTTCAGCTTTCCGAAAATATCACCTTACAAGGAGTCGCTTCGAGAAGCCTTGATAAGGCTAGAGTGTTTGCCGATACATTTGGAGCGAGCAACAGCTATGGTTCATACGAGGAACTCGCGGCGTCTCCTGAGATAGATGTAATCTACATAGCCACACCCCACGTTTTTCATTTTGAACTTACCATGATGTGTCTGAAACATGGTAAGTCTGTTTTGTGCGAGAAGCCCATGGGGATGAACGCTGAGCAAGTGAAAATAATGATCAAAGAAGCCAAGAAGAGAAAACTCTTCTTGATGGAGGGAGTGTGGACGCGATTCATTCCTGCTACCAAAAAAGTCATGGAACTTATAAAAATGGATTCCATTGGAGAAGTGAACTTCATTCGAGCCGACTTTGGATTTAGAGCGACGGGAGATCCTGATTCGAGAATCCATGACAAAAAACTTGGTGCAGGTTCTCTGCTCGATATCGGAATTTACCCCATCTACCTCAGTCTTCTAATTTTGGGTATTCCTGCGGATATAAAAGCCATGGCACGACTGACGGATGATGGAGTGGATACATACTGTTCTATGCTGTTTGATCATGCGAACTCAGCAAAGTCTAGCCTCGAATCGACCATAGTGGCTAATACGCCTCTTGAGGCAATCATTTACGGCAGCAAAGGGGCCATTAAAATGCACAGACGTTTTCACCATTCGAAAAAGGTATCGTTATTTCAAAACGGAAATTTGGTTGACGTATTTGACATGAGTTATGACGGGAACGGGTATCAATTTGAAATAGAAGAAGTCAACCGCAGTTTGATGAATCAGCACCTCGAAAGCAAAAAGCTGCCATTAAGTTCAAGCTTGGACCTCATTACCGTTATGGACAGGGTGAGGGATGAAATTGGATTGACTTATGAAAACACAGACCCCACAGAGGCGCATCCGTAAGCCCATGAAATTGACCGGCTGTTAAGCTAATATTTCAGCTTAAATCTAAAGAAGGTCAATATAACCACCTGTTATAAAATTTCTTAAAGAATCATTCAACAAAATTTTCGAAAAGACCATTGCTTCAGGCAGACTCAATCTATCCCACAAGTCAACCCACTCACGACCGTCTCAAAATTTTTGTTTTCTCGGTAATAATAGCGCTTACCGGTCGGTTTTCAATTTTACTTTCCAGCCAAGAGATAAGATCCAAGTAGAGGAAGGCTCGCTTCTCGTAAGGGTGATTTTCGTAGACTCTAAGCCTGCTTAGAAGTTTTTCAAACTCCGCCTTCAGCTGATGTGGAAGGACCTTTCCCAAATCGAGGTGGCGTAAAAAGTGAATGATTTCCCGCTGTACTTCGTGCAACTCATTCATTTTGATCAAGTACTTGTAGGTGCTCTTCAAATAGCGATCAAAGTTTTCATCTAATCCCGCCTCGTAGCGCGCGAGCAAATTCAATACCCTGGCAAAGCACATCAGATCTTCGCGCATACTGAGATCTTTGTTAGCCATGATCTTTTCCAAGTAAACGATGCATCTTTCATGATCGCCCATCCCAAAATAGAGACAAGCAATTTTGTAGTAAAACAGCATGATGTGGTGTTCGTCTAAGCGGTCGCCGTACCCTTCAATACCTTCATTTATCTCAGCTACCAAGTAAAGACCTTCATTAAAAGACCCGACCAAAAAGTGAAGATTGAGCTTATTGATATAAATGTATAGAAAGGAAAGTGCAGCATTATTTTCATTGATGGGAAAGTGTTTAGCACTGACGGTTCTTTCAAGTGCTAGCAGTGCCGCATTAAATTTTGATACATGGCGCATCAGGAAAAGCGATTCCAATAGGTAATGATTGCCTTTTAAAAACCAGACGGGATTTTGAACAATCATCTTGGGATGATTGTAGAAAAGCTCGACCCATCGCGTGGCATTCTTGTAACTCGAGAGAAAGTTTTGTGTCAAAAAGCTGTGCCACAGGTTCGCTTTGAAAAACCATAGTTTTTCGCGAAATCCGATTTTACTCAACTGAACTCCAGGAATTTGTTCTTGAAAGAAGTTGGTCACATGCTGCATCTCAGCATCATTTTTTGCATAGCCTGATTTGAGCATCATGCTGTAAAGCTGCAAGGAAAGGTTGGAGAGCTTTCCCGCAACCGAATTAATCTCACTCAATTCATTGGCTTCATTTACCAGTTGGTCGGCTCGTCCGCTGATACTTCGGGTGATGTACTGCGACTCGATTACTTTTTCAAATTCGACTATCTCAAGTGCAATAAACTTTTGTTCGTTTTCAAGCGCCAGAAGTTTTGCTTTCTCCAGCAATTTCAGGCTCTGCTTATGAAGACCCTTTTGGTAAAGGATCACGGCGAAATCGAGCTGCTCGCGAAGCTGAATGCGAATATTTTGATGCGATGGAGACAAGCGCAGACTTACCAATATTTGCCGATACAAGTGGGCTTTTAGATTAGAGAGTTGTTGCTTCTTTACAATTCCCGACTTCAGAATAGCGTCTTCATCGTATTCAGGAGATTTTTCTAAAAGACTGAACAAGGCCATAAACTTAGCCTCGGAATTTACGCCCAGTCTGTTCGCATATAACTTGAATTGGCGCTTTTCCGACTTGGTAAGGGCCTTTATTAATATGTGCAGGAAGTCTTTGTGCCGCTTGATCATCGTAAAAAATACACGTTTAACTAACTGCCTATCAGTTAAATGATGGGCATTAATAGTATTTAAGCATTGTAAGATCAGTAGGTGGGCACNGCGTTAAAAGTAAGGAAGACTTTAAGTTCGGGCAAAACAAAGCTGTCATTTGGCCCTAAAAAAGTGTTATGAGTTCGGAGAAAGTTCAAATTTTTGATACCACGTTAAGAGATGGAGAGCAAGTCCCGGGATGTAAATTGGACACCGCACAAAAGCTGGTAATCGCTCGAAGGCTCGATGAACTGGGGGTTGATGTTATAGAGGCGGGCTTTCCCATTTCCAGCCCCGGCGATTTTAAGTCGGTTCAAGCCATTGCCAAAACAGTAAAGAACGCCACCGTCTGCGGTTTGTCCAGAGCCGTGAAAAGCGATATTGAAGCGGCAGCACGGGCATTAGAATATGCAGTAAAGCCTCGGATTCACACGGGGATCGGAACTTCCGACTCGCATATCAAACACAAGTTTAACGCCACGCGGGAACAGGTCGTAGAAAGAGCCATCGAAGCCGTTGCTTATGCCAAATCTTTTGTTGATGATGTGGAGTTTTATGCGGAAGACGCGGGCCGGACGGACAATGAATTTCTGGCTTTTATTTGTTCTGAAGCTATTTCAGCAGGAGCCACGGTATTGAATATTCCCGATACCACGGGATATTGCCTTCCTCATCATTACGGGACTAAAATTAAATACTTAAAAGACAATGTGGTAGGAATAGAAAAAGCGACTATCTCTTGTCATTGCCACAATGATTTGGGTTTGGCGACAGCCAATTCCATCTCGGGAGTAATGAACGGGGCAAGGCAGATCGAATGCACTATAAACGGGATAGGGGAGCGAGCCGGAAACACCTCATTAGAAGAAGTTGTCATGGTGCTTCGTCAGCATCCCCTCATGAAATTAGATACGGGAATAAATTCCAAGTTACTCTATGGCACCAGCACCATGGTTTCTGAAATTATGGGTATTCCGGTGCAACCCAATAAGGCTATCGTTGGAGCGAATGCCTTTGCGCACAGCTCGGGGATCCATCAAGATGGAATGATCAAAAACCGCGAGACCTACGAAATCATTAATCCTACCGATGTAGGCGTTTCTGATTCTGCTATTATTCTAACCGCTCGTAGCGGTCGGGCGGCATTGGCCTACCGCGCCAAGAAGTTAGGCTACGAATTAACCAAGCTTCAATTAGATGATGTCTACGAAGAGTTCTTGGAATTTGCAGACCGTTTGCGAGAAGTAAAAGATGAGAACATTCATCAAATCATGGAAAACTGTAGGGATGCAGTAAAGAAATCAGCGTGAGCTATTTCTACCTATTTAGAAATAGATAAATTTAAGGCCAATCGATCACGTCCATTTTGATTTCCTAATCGAAACTTTTAATAGAACCTACTTCGAATGAGGAGTAGGCAGCACAAAGGTGTCTTCTTCGCGTTGTTCCAACGACATCTCAAAAGAAAATTTTGTGATTATCTTGCGGGCAAACTCTTAGTATGATCAGTTTTCTACGCGCAAAAAACATCTTTCTCCTTTCCTTAATGGCATTGTCTATGGCTGCTTGTACTCAAGAAGAAACAGGAAAAAATACCGCAGATACCGACGGTGACGAAAATATTTTGCTCCGGCCTTGGACGGGCCCCTACGGTGGCGTTCCCGCCTTTGACCAAATGAAGCTCGAGGATGTCAAGCCCGCCATGCTCAAAGGGATGGAAATGAACTTGGATGACATTGATGCTATTGCCGGCAATCCTGAGCCACCCACCTTCGAAAATACCATCGAAGAGATGGAAAGAGCAGGGCAGGAGCTCAACCGTGCTTCGACCTATTACGGCATTTTAAGCAGCAACATGTCCAGCCCTGAGTTCAGGGAAATCCAATCGGAGTTGGCACCTTTATTCTCCGAGTTTCGATCGAAGATTTCCCAAAATGAAAAGCTTTTCCAACGCATCAAAGCCGTCTACGATGCGTCGAAGGAAAATCCGCTACCTGCCGATCAACAAAGAGTAGTCGACCTTACCTATAAACAGTTTGAAATGAACGGCGCGGAACTGGACGAAGCCAAGAAAAAGCGCTACGCCGACATCAACAAAGAGCTCTCGAGTCTCTATACTACTTTTTCGAACAATGTATTGCACGACGAGGAGAACTACGTGACTTACCTGTCCGACGATCAATTGGGAGGTCTCTCTGATGGTTTTATTAAATCGGCTGCGCGAATGGCCGCCGATAAAGGACAAGAAGGAAAATACGCCATCGTGAATACGCGGTCTTCCATGGATCCATTCCTTACGTACTCTACTGAGCGCGAATTGCGCAAGCAGGTATGGGAGAATTATTACTCTCGTGGCGACAATGACGATGAGTACGACAACAACGAACTGATCGCTGAAATCTTGAAATTGCGTCGAGAACGAGTAGAGCTTTTGGGTTACGAAAACTACGCTGAGTGGCGTCTCCAGGACCGCATGGCGAAGACCCCCGAAAATGCCATGGAACTGATGGAGGCCGTTTGGCCCGCTGCGATCGCCCGAGTGGCGGAGGAAGTGGAAGACATGCAAGCCATCGCCGATAGGGAAGAAGCTGACATCTATATACAGCCGTGGGACTACCGCTACTACGCCGAGAAGGTGCGACAAGAGAAATATAACCTCGACTCTGATGAAGTAAAGCAATACTTGCAATTGGACAACCTGACGGAAGCCATGCATTACGTAGCGGGTCGCTTGTTCGATTTTGAATTTACGCCCGTGCCCGATGGGTCAGTTCCCGTTTTCCACGAAGACGTGAAAGTTTGGGAAGTAACCGATAAAAATACGGGCGAAAATGTGGGGCTTTGGTACCTCGACCCATACGCCCGCGAGGGGAAGCGCTCTGGAGCATGGGCTACCACTTACCGCAGCTATTCCACTTTCGATGGAGTAAAGAATGTGTTGGCTTCCAATAATTCCAATTTTGTAAAGCCTGCGCCGGGCGAAGCACTCCTGGTGTCTTGGGACGATGCCACTACTTTCTTCCACGAGTTTGGACATGCCTTGCACTTTTTCTCTTCCAATGTGAAGTACCCAACACTGGATAGCGGCGTAAGGGACTACACTGAATTCCAGTCTCAGCTACTGGAGCGCTGGTTATCTACCGACGAAGTGATCAACAACTACCTCGTGCATAGTGAGACCGGCGAACCAATGCCTGCAGAACTGGTGGCGAAGATCAAAAAGGCGTCAACCTTCAATCAAGGGTTTTCAACTACCGAGTATCTGGCTTCTGCTTTGATGGATATGAAACTTCATTTGGCCGACCCCGAGAATATCGACATCGATCAATTTGAGCGCGAAACGCTGAAGGAATTGGCCATGCCCGAGGAATTGCCGATGCGTCATCGCACGCCACACTTTGGACACGTATTTTCAGGCGAAGGCTATGCTACGGCATACTACGGCTACATGTGGGCAGATGTGCTCACCTCAGATGCCGTGGAAGCTTTTGCCGAAGCACCGAATGGATTTTACGACGAGGAGCTGGCGGACAAAATGGTGAAATACCTCTTCGCCCCGCGAAATGCCATAGAACCTGCCGAAGCGTATCGTCTTTTCAGAGGCCGCGACGCAAAGATCGAAGCATTAATGAGGGATCGAGGTTTTCCGGTGCCGGAGGAGTAGCTGCAGGCTTCCAGCTTTCGGCTGTCCCCTGTTAAACGCCAATTTCGACAATTGTCCTCAATCTTCGAGCTACGCACTACTAGCTACGATCTCATCTCGACTACATCATTCCCCTCAAAGGCCTTAATTTAACATCTCCCTCGTTTTCCCAAATACGCGTTTTCCCTATTTTCGCTCCCCCAAATACTGCCGTACATTCCGATTACTGAATACTGAATACAGAATCCCGCAAACCAAAGACTACCGACTACCGACTAAAAACCAGACCATGAAGAGCATCACCCTAATCGCCACATTACTGATCGCCACCTATTGCGGAGCGCAGAGTCTACCCATAAACTTTGAAGGGGACATTACCACTTCCGACTTTGTCGATTTTGACGGCGGAGAAGCCACTGTGATGGAAAATCCATCTGCCACAGGGATCAACACGAGTGCTACGGTAGCTCAGATCGTCAGAGACGGTGGAGCCATATATGCAGGTAGTAAAATCTTACTGGATGAAAATCTTGATTTTTCTGTAAATACAGTTCTTTCTATGAAGGTATACACGACGGCGCCCGTTGGAACGATCGTAAAGTTTAAATTGGAAAGCGCCAACGGTTTTGCTGAAGTTGATGTTCCCACTACCTTATCAGGAGAATGGGAAACAATGGAGTGGGTATTCGCGGGAACGCCAAACGCCTTGAACGAAGTGGTATTTATGTTCGACTACGGAAATGTGGGTGATGGATCGGAAACATCGACCTTTTATTTCGATGACGTGGAGCAGATTTCAGGCCCACCGGCTCCGATGCCCGCTACCTTTCCCATCGATTTTGAAGGGGATGTGGTAAGCAGCGATTTCTTGAACTACGCGGGCGCAACTGCTTCAGTCATTCCGAACCCTGAAGCAAGTGGCATCAATACCAGCAATACCGTTTGCGAAGTGGTGAAAGATGGCGGCGAGTTTTGGGCAGGAAGCAAATTGTTGCTTGCTGGTAACCTCGATCTTTCTACAGCATGGGTAATGTCGATGAAGGTGTATACGACCGCTCCCGTGGGTACGCGCATCAAAATGGAACTGCAAGGATCTGAGGGTTCCTACAATTTGGATTACCTGACCACCGGATCGGGTGAGTGGGAAATAGCTACTTGGAATTTTCATGGTCAAACCATTCCTGTTACGGAGATCAACCTCAGTTTCGATTTTGGAAATGTAGGCGATGGTTCGACTACTTCTACTTTCCTTTTTGACGATTGGGAGCAAGTTGAAGGACCTGCTATTCCAGACCCGGTAGCGACTACCTTTCCAGTGGATTTTGAGGAGAGCATCGTAACTTCCGACTTTACCAACGAGTTTGGCGCCGTGACGGATGTTATCGCCAATCCCTTTGTAAACGATGATAATCCAAGCGCTACCGTTGGCCGATTCGTAAGAAGTGGAGGAGCACCTTGGGCGCAGAGCCGACTCATGTTAACCGACTTCATTGACTTTTCTACGTTGACTTCCATTTCTATGAAGGTATACACCGAAGCACCGGTAGGTACTTTATTGAAGTTCAAAGTACAGGATATCGATAACTCATTTGCCAACGAGAAAGATGTGTTTACCACCGTCTCGGGCGGGTGGGCGACCTATTCTTGGGATTTTGCAGGTGATCCTCCTGTGTATGACATCATTACTCTAATGCTCGGCTATGCTACCTTAAACGACGCTTCTGCCAACGCCACTTTCTACTTTGACGACATACAGCAGACGGTGGGGACAACCGGAATTGACCAATACTCTAAGCTCGAAGGAGTACGTAGCTTTCCTAATCCTGCTAAAGATCATGTGATTTTATCTTCGGATAGCGAGCAAATTATTACGGTAGTCCTTTTTGATATTCAAGGTCGCGAAGTGTTGGCACTACAACCAAACAACCACAGAGTATCAATTGATTTAGCTGCCCTTCCAAGTGGCCTTTATGTAGCCAAGGTTGCTACGACTCGACAAGTAGGAACAATGAAATTGGTGATTGAATAAGGCTGGAATCTAAAGCTCTTTGACTCAACTGTGCTTCGGATTGTTTTTAGGAGGTTCAATCTGTGTAATTAAGTCGTACTTTTGGTTTTTACAATTCGTTATTAACACCTGATAAATGAGTCTGATCAGTCTTAAACCTCTGATAATGTCAGATCCGAGTAAAGGACTGAAGAATGCATACGATGGTTTTGCAAAAGTACTTCAGGCTATCGAAAATTTGGATCTCAAAGAAGAGACCATCGATGAGATCAATAAAAACACCTCACTGGTAAATGAGGTGAACGACTCAAAGAAGCTGAAATCACTTCTGCAAAAGAAGCGCTACACTATTCTTCAAATTCTGGAGAAGAAAGAAAAGCTCGTGGCAAAGAATCATTATCGAAATTTATGGCTGGCACTGGGTATGACCATTTTTGGGATTCCGTTCGGTCTTATATTTTCCATGAGCCTAGACAATATGGCATTCTTTGCGATAGGTCTCCCGATCGGAATGCCCATTGGAATGGCCATCGGTGCTCAAATGGACAATAAAGCAAATCTAGAAGGCCGGCAATTAGCTTTAGAGTCGTAGAACCCAGGCCTCTTGTCATATTATAGCTTTACCGGATGTACCAAGATGAACTCATAGCTGCCCACAACAGAATTCGTCCCTACATTCATCGTACACCCATTCTTTCCTCTGCGCTAATCGATCAAAAGGTCGGAGCGGACATTTATTTCAAATGCGAGAACTTCCAAAAAATGGGCGCATTCAAGATGCGCGGCGCGACTAATGCACTGTTGCAGCTTACTGAAGAAGCGAGAAAAAGTGGAGTGGTGACACATTCATCGGGAAATCACGGCCAAGCACTGGCCTTGGCGGCGAGAAGTGTCGGTATAAAAGCTTATATCGTAATGCCGGTCAGTGCACCGCAAGTAAAGAAGGATGCGGTAATGGGGTATGGGGGAGTTATCATCGAGTGCGAGTCAACTTTGATGGCTCGTGAAGCTGCTGCTGCCAAAATCGTTAATGAAAAAGGGGCGACCTTTATTCATCCGTCAAACGATATGAACGTGATCATCGGACAAGGCACCGCGGCCAAGGAATTATTGGAGGATTACCCTCAGCTCAATGTGATTTTAGCACCCATTGGCGGCGGCGGATTGATCGCAGGAACGGCATTGGCCGCTGAATATTCCGGCGCTGATTGTAAAGTGTATGGCGGCGAGCCAATGGAGGCAGACGATGCTTACCGCTCGCTGCAAAGCGGAAAAATTGAAACGAACATCACGGCCAATACCATTGCCGACGGGCTGAGAACGAACTTGGGAGACCAAAACTTTCCGATCATTCAAAAAGGTGTAGAGCGAATAATTCGGGTTTCCGAAAATGAAATCGTAGAGGCCATGCGCCTTATTTGGACTCGATTGAAGATAGTTTGTGAACCTTCCTGTGCCGTTCCACTAGCAGCTTTGATAAAAGAGAAGGAAGAATTTGAGGGTCAAAATATTGGAATAATAATAACGGGAGGAAATGTAGACTTGGATCACTTGCCTTTCGACAAAGATTATTAAGGAGTACTGACTGATATGAAAAACGCCAAAGAGGAACTGGAAAACCACTTGGAAGACCACTACATCCATCGAAGCAATTGGCTTCGAGCGGCGGTTTTAGGTGCCAATGATGGTATACTGTCTACCGCGAGTATTGCCATAGGTGTGGCGGCGGCGAGTGATGGTAGAGAGCCAATTATACTAGCTGCCCTTGCGGGACTGGTAGCGGGAGCGCTCTCCATGGCAGCGGGCGAATACGTCTCAGTTAGTTCGCAAACTGACGTCGAAAAAGCAGATATCGAAAGGGAGCGAAAGGAACTGGTAGATATGCCCGAGCTGGAACTTCAACGTCTCACCCACATCTACGAAGAACGTGGCCTGAAAACCGAAACGGCTTTGCTTGTGGCAAAAGAACTCACTGAACACGATGCTTTGGGCGCCCATGTGAGGGATGAATTGGGGATAAACGAAATGAACAAGGCGAACCCGATACAAGCGGCTTTTTCTTCAGGGGCGGCCTTTACGGTAGGAGGAGTTCTCCCATTGCTCGTAGTCCTTTTTTTCCCACTTCGTTTTATGGAGTACAGTCTCTATGGCTCAGCTCTTTTCTTCCTGACCCTATTGGGAAGTTTTTCCGCCAAAGCGGGAGGATCAAGTATTCCGAAGGCAGTATTGAGAATCACTTTTTGGGGAACCATTGCTATGGGGCTCACTGCCCTGGTAGGATATCTTTTTGGGGTGTCGGTCTAGACTTTCTCTCAAAGAATCAATTCGAAGAACACCATCGAAATTCGGGATGTAAATCACCGTTCTCGGATCGGTCTCATCTGCCGAAGCAGGTGCAGAAATCATGATCGAAATTTTAGCTAAAATTGTATGTAAACCCGATCCGGAAATCGAGGACTTTTGATTTCTAAAAACAAGTCTTGGAGAAAATACGTTTGGAATGTAAAGCGAAATTCTTCAGTCGGTATAAAAAGTTGACAACAAAACATTGATTCTTTCAATAGCCTTCGAAAAGAAGTAAAGCCGCTTTGAAGTATGAAAGAAGTATTATTTCACGAGTGTTCCGTGGCATCGTAGGGGAGAAGCCCTGCTGAAATGTATAACTTTGTAAAAGTGTAAAGTTGACACATTGACAAAATTACTAACCGTATTATTATTTATCGCAGCCTCTATAAGTTCATGGGGGCAAGGCTATAATTTTGTCGGAAACAGCACCGCAACCGGCGATGATTGTTTTATCCTCACCCAGGCTACTCAATGGCAAAACGGAGCGATTTGGTATGACGAGGCCATAAATATAATGGCACCTTTTAATTTACAATTTACCGCAAGTTTTGGAACACTTGATGATGCCGGGGCAGACGGTATGGTCTTCGTAATGCAGCAAGTTGGAAACGATGTAATCGGTGTGCCGGGAGGAGGTATGGGCTTCGAAGGGTTTTCGCCATCACTGGGTGTTGAGTTTGACTCTTTCCAAAATGTAGATTTCGGAGACCCTGCGTACGATCACATGGCCGTTTTGACGAACGGAAACCCGAATCATAATCTTGCTCAAAATCTGGCAGGCCCCGTTCCAATTTCCTCTACGAATGATAACGTGGAGGATGGGCAAGATTATATCATCGATATTGCATGGGATCCAATGCTCAGCCTTCTCACGGTCTCGGTAAATTGTGAGGTTCGTTTGCAGGTAAATGTCAGCCTTCAGTTTGTTGTGTTTCCCGGAAATCCAGAAGTCTTTTGGGGGTTTACAGGAGCCACGGGAGGAGAATTTAACGAACAGCGCATCTGCCTCGATCCCTTCATTTTGGGACTTCCGGATACTTTTGATGGCTGTGTTGGCCAGCCTGTACAGCTTGAGTCGCCGCCTGCCAGCTTTGGATCTGTTTCATGGGAGCCCGCCGAGTTTTTGGATGACCCGAGTTCTTTTAACCCCGTGGCGACGGTAGATGAGACGACTGACTTTACGCTGACATTTGAAGACCTTTGTGGAAATCAGCAAACGCAAGAAACCACGGTCGTTATCAATGAACCTTCTGTGGACTTAGGTGCTGATATAAGCGAGTGCAACGTGGATGAAGTTGAATTGACGGCGGTCGGGGACTTCGATGAAATCAGCTGGTCGAATGACAGCGATGCCGGTAGCATAGATGTGACAGACACAGGAACATATTGGGCAGATGTGGTGCTGGGAGGTTGCGAAGCATCAGATACGGTTGAAGTCAACCTAGACACAGGGCCGATCTACGACGAAGAAACGGATATCGACCTTTGCGAAGGAGAGGAGTTCACCTTTCAACTTCCTCCGGGTTCAGGGCAAATTGAGTGGTTTGATGGTGCAAGCGATGCTACGCGTGTATTTGACCAGGAGGGAAGCTATAGCTTTGTTCTTTCTGACGGGGATTGTGAAACTGATTACGAACTTGAAATTGAGGTAGCCGATTTATCCGATTTCTCCCTAGGTCCCGATATTTCTGAATGTGAGGGATCAGAAGTATTGATTGAAGCATCGGGTAATTTCGAGAGTGTTGTTTGGTCTGATGATAGCGAAGCAAACACATTAGATGTTGTCGCTTCAGGTACTTACTGGGCTGATGCCTTCATTGGAGATTGCGAAGCATCAGATACGGTCGACGTATTTTTCAATGCTGCCCCTGTTTTTAATGGTGAGACCAATGCCGAGCTTTGCGAAGGAGAGGATTTCGACTTCGAATTGGGTGCTGTCGATTATGATATTCTTTGGTTCGACGGGGCCGATGATGAAGAACGCACATTTGGGGAAACGGGCATATATCCGTTTGAATTGATCGATGGAGAATGTACAACGGAATATCAAGTTGAAGTAAATGTGACTCCCATTCCCGATTTTGAACTTGGCCCCGACATATCAGCCTGCGAAGGCACCACACAAGTGCTTCTGGCGAATGCACCCGAAGCTACCGTAACCTGGAGTAATGGTAGTGTAGGTTCCAACATTTCCGTAACTGATGGAGGGACCTATTGGGCAGTAGCAAATACCAATGGATGTACCTTTTCTGACACGATTGCCGTCACGTTTTCGGCTAGGCCAAATTTAAACCTGACGGGGATAGAAAGTCTCTGCCCCGGCAGAGAAGGAACTCTAAATGCCGAAAGCAACTCGCCAATCGTTTGGTCTACCGATCAAACTACCTCGGAAATTGTCGTGGATCGACCGGGTCTTTACACGGTCACTGCTACAAATGGAGAGGGGTGTAGCTCGCAAGAAAGTATTTTTGTAAGTGGGTTGGAATTGCCTCGGATCAATCCTTTGGAAGATTTGGTTATTTGTATAGAAGATGGATTTGTTTGGGCAAAGGCTGAATCCACTGACGATGCAAATCTTTTGTGGAGTAACGAATCTACGGGAAGTATCGCTAGAATCAACACTGCAGGGGATTTCACCGTTGAGTTGGAAAATGAGTGTGGGTTAGCTACAGCAAATTTTTCCGTGGTGGAAGATGAGTGTTTCGATCTGTTTTTTCTGCCAAATGCGTTTACTCCTGATGGCGATGGATTAAATGACCTCTTTAAACCTCAGATAAGCGAATATGTAAGCTACGAATTGACAATTTTTAGTCGCAGTGGGGAGATCGTATTTGAGTCCAAAGACCCCACTCAGGGATGGAACGGAAGCTTTAATAACAATTCATTCTATTGCCCGGCTGGAGTTTACGCCATCCGCTACTCGATAGATTTTGGAGACAACGATATCCAAGAGGGTTTTGCTACGGTGGTGTTGATTAGATAGTATTTATTCATCTTTTGCATTTTTTGTGAATCAAAAGTTTTGAAGCCTCAGTTCCTTTCGTCTACTTTGTAATCCAAAGTACTTTTTAAATGAAGGAAAAATACATCGAAGATTTACAGGAGATCAAAAGTATCATGAACCGCTCTTCGAGGTTTATCTCGTTGAGTGGCTTATCGGGTGTATCGGCGGGATTGGCCGCGCTCGGTGGAGCATACTGGGCATACGTAACAGTCTATTCATCTCAGATGGATCTGGGCTACAGGATGGCTGCTCTTCCTGAAAATGCCTTTGCTCAGCTCATGCTCATTGCGGGTGTTACCATTGTTGTGGCTTTCGGCTTCGGGGTGTACTTCACTTCTAGAAATGCAAGAAGGAGAGGAGAGAAGATCTGGGACGCTCAGACAAAAAGGCTATTGATCAATCTGGCCATTCCACTTGCCGCAGGAGGGCTTTTAGCACTCATTCTTTTAGTCCATGGATTTATCGGCCTTGCCGCCCCGTTGACCCTGATTTTTTACGGGTTGGCTTTGGTGAATGCGAGCAAATATAGCTTGCCCGAATTGAGAAGTCTGGGAATATTCGAAATTTGTCTGGGGCTGATAGCGGCCAATTTTATCGGATATGGACTGGTTTTTTGGGCAATTGGTTTTGGGATTCTCCACATCATTTATGGAGTACTCATGCATTTGAAATACAAGTCGTGAAGAACATCCTGAACAAACTGGATAAAGCTTTTGAAAACAAAGTCCGACTGGGAATCATGTCAGCTCTGATGGTGAACGAGCAGCTCGATTTCAATACCTTGAAAGAACTATTGGGGGTTACCGACGGCAATTTGGCCAGTCACCTCAAGTCGTTGGAAAAAAGCGGCTACACCGAATTCAGAAAAGACTTCCTTGGGCGAAAGCCCAATACCAAGTACAAGGCCACAAAAAAAGGAGAAGTGGCCTTCAAACAACATATCGCGGCAATTGAGCAATTACTTAAATAAATACACGACTATGAAAAATAAACGATTCATCTACATGTTCGCAGGCATATTGGCCTTGCTGAGTATCCCTTTGATCGCCATGCAATTTACCAGTGAAGTAGCCTGGACAGGCGGTGATTTTCTGATCATGACACTTCTTCTCACCGTTACGGGATTAGCTGTGGAATTGGCTATACGCAACGTAGAGACCAAAAGAAACAGGTTGATTGCCGTGGGCCTCGTCCTGTTCTTATTCGGTTTGGTCTATGCCGAAATGGCTGTGGGAATATTCGGGACACCGATAGCAGGACATTAAAAGATCCAATAGCAGTTCACTTTTTTTTATTTATACACTTTGAAATACAAAGTACTTTTAAAACGATAAACTATGAGTTCTGAAAACAGTCGCATTGATAAAGTAGGCAAGATGATCAAAGGATCAGTCACTTTAAAACTAGTTACCATTACCATCTTAATGTTATTATTGCTCATACCGGCTTCTATGGTGAAGTCCATCATTCAGGAGCGGGAATCGCTCAATGCTCAGGTAACGCAGGAAGTGAGTTCCAAATGGGCGAATGACCAGCGTATAAATGGCCCGATCCTCACCATACCCGTGGTTTACGAGTACGAGAAATCTGAGGAAGAAACCTTCACCACCGTGAAATACTGGCACCTGCTGCCTGAAAACCTGATGATAGACGGTGAGGTCATTCCCGAAAAATTGAAAAGAGGACTCTATGAGGTGGTGGTCTACAAATCGCAAATTGATGTGAGTGGGAATTTTAAAGTCGCCTCTCAGCCCGACCCAACCAATTTGAAGGAAATTCAATACGACAAAGCCTTTCTCACGGTTGGAATATCAGACTTAAGAGGGGTGAAGAACCGCATCAAAATGAATTGGGCGGGCAGCGCACTGGATGTTGACCCGGGTTCAAAGCTCGATAATTTAATTCCTTCGGGAATCACCGTCCGCCTGCCCGACATCGGGGAGCAGATCGAAAAGAGCATTAATTTTAATTTTCAATTGGATTTGCAAGGAAGCAAGAATCTCTCTTTCATTCCGGTAGGAAGCAATACCGACGTGGATATCAGTTCGCCTTGGACTTCACCATCTTTCAATGGGAATTTTTTGCCCAAGGAGCGCAACATTGACGATGACGGTTTCGACGCTTCATGGACCGTTTTACAGCTAAACCGCAACTACCCGCAAACATGGATAGGAAAAGGAAACAGCGCAGAAATG
>JGI12210J13797_10066787_pt1 | contig 17147 bp, 14 predicted proteins | sample ElkSlonscriptome_3_FD_13797 | JGI IMG/M metagenome (IMG submission 13797)
TGATGCCCCGTTTCTCTCTGCCGCCCCGTTTCTCTCTGCCGCCCCGTTTCTCTCTGCCGCCCCGGTTGGCAGAGTCGATTACAGAGAGAAAACGCCAAAGCCAGGCCAGGTCTATTCGTCATAGTCCGTCTGAATTGAGATGTCTAGCGTGTCCTCATCTACAGCGATATAGAGCACATTGGGGCGGCAGCACACCTGGCAGTCCTCAATGTAGGACTGCTGAAACCCAGCGGAAAGGTCTACAAAAGTTCCATTACTTTCGCCGCAGAAGGCGCAGACATAGTCAGCGGTCGTTTGCATCGTTGGCCCTACTGCAGTTCAACTAGAATCTGATTGTCTAGCAGCCGCCGGTTTGTCAACAGGTCGTCTGCTGTCACCCGCAAAAAGCGAGATTCATCCACAAAAAACTCGAACCGCACCCGATCGCTGCCGGGGGCACCGGGGGGATCAAGGGGCGCTAGCAGCGCTCCCTCACCGCTCAGGGGCTTGACCGTCGCCCGGTCGTTGGCGACAGCGCGGGTCACAAGGCGATCGCCGTCAAAAAAAATCTCCGTAGCCGCAGCGCTGGTGCCCAGCTCACCCAGCATAAGCTCAATGCCTGGTTGACGCTCCACAGAGGCCCCTAGCACCAGCTCGATGGGCGCTTCCATAGGGTATGGCTGCCCTTGGGGAATGAGCGGATGCCAGTCGTGACGATTTTGGCGGCGGTTCCAATAGCGCAGACCGTAGCCGTGGTACAAAAAATCTTTCAGCTCAACTTGGGTCAGATGCAGTGCCCCATGGGCGATAGCTTCTAGGGGATTCTTGCCGCAAACGATGCTGTTGTCAAACCGCTGCCGCAGCCAGTCCTGCAGCGCCGGAATTGTCGCTCCGCCGCCCACCAAGATAACGGTCTCAATGTCAGCTGCAGTGATGCCCTGCTGCTGGGCCTGCGACAAGACCTGGGTCGTCAGTCGATCTAAACAGTCGAAAAAGCCTCGCTGCTCTAGAATCTGGTCAAATTGATTGCGATGGAGATCTAGCTCATAGGTGGTAAGGGTCTCATCGTCAAAAAAGACTTCGGTGGCGGTTGGCGCTGCTGAAAGGGCAATTTTCAGGCGCTCGCACAGCCGCTGCGTCAGGGAAGACTGGGGTAGATCGTTGATTGTTTTGAAATGGTCTAAAAGCCAGCTATCAATGTCATCTCCACCCAGGGAATCTCCCGCCTTGGCTAGGACCCGAGCCGTTTGGGACCGCTGTTTTGAGGCGGCCTCCCGCCCTTTCCACTGCAGAAGGACGCCGAGGGCTCGTGATTGCTTGGCCTGGGATAGCTGCACGAGGGACAGATCGAGGGTGCCCCCACCAAAATCAACGATGAGAACAGGGCCATCAGTCGCTATACCGTATCCCAGTGCGGCTGCGGTAGGCTCGTCAATCAATCGTATCCGCGATATGGACAGGGGCTGACACACCGACTCTAGCCAATGCCGATAGGTTTCGTAGCTATCCACCGGCACCGTCAGCACCAGCTCCTCACAGGCGTCCTTTGGGATCGCGGCGATGACGTCCTGTAAAAACCAGCTACCGAGCTGCTCGAATGTTACGCTGCGGCCATCTAGCGTCGGCAAAAATCCCTGTACTTCGGTTCCGATGCCGCGCTTGAATCCTCTAAAAAACCGGGATTCGCCAGATATATCAAAGCCGCGATCGCGCACTGCCTGACCTACAACCACCTTCTCAGTATCGGCATCGCTGACATAGACCAGGCTGGGAATGCTGGCAGGATTGTGCAATACGGCGCTGGACAACGCGGGTATGGCGACGGTTTCAGCTGCGTTGCTATCGGGATTCCAGCGGGCGACTACCGTGTTGCTGGTGCCAAAATCAATAGCATAGGTGGGAGCTGAGGCCATAGCGAACGCCATCTGGACATGTAATTCAATCCCAGCAGTGGCGCTAGGCAACAGGTGTGAGCAAAGTCACAATCCTGCAATCATTTCTACGGAGATTGAAGCTTCCGGACTGCTATCTGAGACCTCGTAAAAGGTAATAGATTGTTTTCAGGTAGCAGTTATGTTTGTTTCATTTGCGACAGTGGTTGCTGGTGCGCTAATCACCAATTTTGCAACCGCATCGACTACATTTCATAGTTATATACAATATCATATTTCTGATCAAGTTACGGCAGCGCCAGCCCAGGGGGATCACCAGATTCTGGCCCATCGGGGTAGCGGCAGGTTTGACCCGGCAGCAGAGTCGCCATCCCGCACCGCCGCCGTCTGATGCTCAGCCTGTAGCTTAACCGCCGCCATTAGACAAGAGGGCTTGGCGTTGGCGATAAACCTCTATATTCTCAGGATCAAGGCGAAGGACGATAGTTAGGTCTGCGATCGCGCCCTCAATATCCCCCAACTGTTGGCGGACCAGGCTGCGGTTTTGGTAGGCCTCGGTACCGCCGGGGTTTAAATTGATGGCTTGACCACAGTCTTGCAGCGCCTTCCCCGGCTGTGCAATGTCCAAGTAAGCTAGGCATCGCCTAGAGTATGGAACCGCCAGATCGGGCTGCTTTTGAATCGATAGCGTATAGTCTGCTATTGCCCCCGGAGCATCGCCCAAAGCGGCTCTGATATCGCCCCGCCTGAGGTAGGCCTGCGCCATGTTTGTCCCCAACGCTAAAGCTTGGGTATAGTCTAGCAGCGCCCCTTGGTGGTCGCCGAGGCGGTTTCGGGATAGGCCCCTATGGTAAAAGGCCTGGCCATTGCGCTCATTGATCGCAATGGCACGGGTAAAGTCGGCCTGGGCCGCATTCCAAGCCTTGAGCTGGTAATGAGCAATGCCCCGTCGGAGATAGGCGATCCCGTTGTGGTCGCTGTAGTTGAGGGCGCGGGATGACAGGGCGATCGCCGCTTTAAGATCGCCCTGCTGAGCAGTTCGATGGGCGTAATGGAGGAAATACTGGGACAGCATTCGCTGGGGGACGCGGCTGAGCAGCAATGCCAATAGAGCGGCGCAGATGGCGAGGGCCGTCCCCAAAACGCCAACCCGCTTCCAGGGGGGAAAAGACCATAGCTGGCCCCAAACCCGCGCCGGCGCAGGGGGAGAACCGCGCCGACTGCGATCGCCGTTTGATAGGGGGGTGCCCCCATCACAGCTGGTGGCGTTATGGTTAGGGGCGTTACGGTTAGGGGCGTTATGGTTAAGGGCACTATGGTCAGCGCCACTGCGACCTACAGCGCGCAAATCGTCAAGCACCTCAGTAGCCGACTCGTATCGATAGGCCATATCGGTATGGATCATCCGCTGCAGAATAGCGACAAGGGGCAGCGGCAGCGTAACGCAGGTTTGCCACGCCGGTAGAGCGTGTCGCTGCGGTCCCACTCCCTTATCTGTCGCTAAACGTCGGCTGAGCTCGTGGGCCGTCATGCCAGACACCCCTTGAATCGCTAATATGCCGACAGCATAGATATCTCGGCCGAATCTTGGCCAAAGGTGCTCATCAGGAGCCTTGTACAGTCTATCCTCCAATCTAGGCAGGGAGTCCCCCCCCTGGTTCTCTGCCGTAATGTCGTTAAAGCCTCCGAATCCTGTCAGCACCAGTCTGCTGTCGGCCTGATGCTGGATGATATTGGCGGGCCTAATTTGCCCGTGAACAAATCCCCACTGATGGATGGTGACTAGTCCCTGCAGGACCCCCCGCATCATGTCTACAGCAGCAGGCACGGACAGCATCTGCCCCGAACCGATCAGCTGGCTTAGGGGCAAGCCCGGAATAAATTCCTCAACGATATAGACATTGCTGGCATCTTCAAAACAGGCCAGCAGCGTTGGCAGAGCGGCGCAGGTGCTCAGCTGGTAGAGGGCTTGAGCCTTCTTTTTCAATCGAAGCGCCATGAATCGCGACGCCCGTAGACTGCTCTCCGTCAGCTGAAACCGTCTAATCACGCATTGAGGACAGTGCCGCAGCTGGGTATCTTTAGCCAAATAAATGGTTTCGCGATCGCTGGAGTGGAGACAGGCGATCAGTTGATAGCGTCCACCCAACATCGGCTTGATTGGCATAGCGATCGAGTCCTAGAAGCGCTAGTAGCTATGTTGAGGTGAATTGAGACCTGACCATACCACCCTTATAGCTGCTGTTCTTCTACAGATAATATCTTGCTATTGGCAGAGTCGGGTTTAGGATGCCTGCCCCCAAATATTCCCCCGAATATTCCCCCAAGTATTCCCTTAGATATTCCCCATGGAGAGATGCCGTCTGACCTAGGTTATCGCTAACTTACGGCAAGAGCAGATGTAAAATAAGGACTATTATTATGGCTGAGACAACCAATCGCAATCAACCCGGTACCCCCAAAGCAGCAGAACCAGGACGCGGCGCTCCCGGTAGCCAGTGGGCCGTTCAAACAGCCCAAAGCACCGACGTCAACCCTGCCGATGCCAAGATTCCAACTGATGCTGATGTTGAAGAAAATATCCAGCAGGTTGAGGCAGTAGAGCAGCAAGAAGCTGGCACAGGGATGTCGACCACCGATGGTTACGTTATTGACGAGGCTGGGCGACTCGACAACTATGCGGTTGAGCCCCCCATTCGAGTAGAGAAGTAGAGTGGCAGTGGTCTTAAAGGGCTGAGACATTCAGCACAGCATGGGGGCGTCGGTTGACTGCGGAATCCGATGGCAGGCAGCGTCCCCAGCGGTAGCTATGGCGTACTTTAACCGGAGCAGGCCAACTCGCTCTGCTATGGTGTCGGCAGACCCAGCGACGTTTACTTGCCATGTCCCGACACCGATTTGCCGTTGAAGCCCTAGCCCACATCCCAAAAATATTGACGCTGCAGGATCGTAACCCCCACAGCCCTACCTACGGCTGCTTCGACCGCAATTTTTGGCAGTACAAGATTATTGATTTTCCCAGCGGCATGGCCCAGGAGTTTGTCCTGCCGCTGGCGTTAGCCTACAGTCTGCACATTCCGGATAGCCCCTATTATCAGCAGCTCACGCTGCGGCGGTGGATCGTTGCTGGTATGCATTATGCGGCCCACAGCGCCCACCCAGATGGATCTTGCGACGACTACTTTCCATTCGAGCGCGCTAGTGGCGCTGCCGCTTTTTCCCTATTGGCCTGCTTAGATAGCTACCAGCTGCTAGAGTTAGATGATCCTGCATTGCTGCAATTTTTTAAGCGGCGAGCTGACTGGCTCGCCCACCACCAAGAGAGCGGTAGACTGACCAACCATCAGGCCCTGATTGCGCTGTGTCTCGCTTTGGCAGGGCAGCTGCTTCAAACCGATCGCTGGCAGTCAGCCCAGGGCGATCGCCTGACCCAGGTGCTGAGCTGGCAAAACCCGGAAGGCTGGTTTCAAGAGTACGAGGGATTTGATCCGGGCTATCAGACCTTGACCATCGCCTGCTTAGCACGGCTGTACGACATGGAGCCCCGCAGCGATCTCAAAGATGCGATCGCCAAAGCAGTTCTGCTGACGGCCCACTTTATCCACCCCGATGGCTCCTATGGCGGCGAATATACCAGCCGCAATACCTACAATTTCTTTCCCCACGGCTTTGAGCTAGTGGGCCGCTGGCTGCCGGAAGCCCTCAGCATCAACGATAAATTCTTAGAGGGCCTGGCTCAGGGGCGGGGAGCCTGCTATGCCGATGACCATATCATTGGTCACCATACCTGGAGCTATCTGCTGGCCTGGCGAGATTTTACCGATTCACGACCTGGCCTACCGCTACCGACGGATCGCCTATGGCTGCCGGAGGCGCGAATTCTGGTGGAGCGCCGCGCCGACACCACCCTCTATATCGCACTCAACAAAGGTGGAGCCTTCAAGCTGTTTCGGGGCGATCGCCTCGTGGTCTCTGACACCCAGATATCGCTACAAGTCGAGGTCAACGGTGGTGTGAAAAATGCGGTGGGACATTTGGTAGGCCACTACCCCATCGAAATGAAGGGCAACCAGATCACCATCAGCGGAACGTTAGGCTGGGCCAAGCAGACGCAAATGACGCCACCCAAGCTGATGATTTTGCGGACGGTGATGCTGAGCATGGGGCGATTCTTTCCCAATTTAGTGCGTCGGCTGCTGCAAAAGATGCTGATCACAGGCAAGACCGCTGCGCCAGTTCAGTTTGAGCGCCAGTTTCACTGGCAAAATGACCAGTGGCATATCACCGATACCCTGACTGCCGAGGGCTGGGATGACGTGATCTCGGCGGGAATTGCCCCCGATCAAACCTCCATTTATGTGGTCATGAGCCGGACGTTTCAGTCGGGGCAGCTGCAGCCCTGGCTAGATTTGACCGCCAAGATGAGATCGCTCCCCCCAGGAACGTCCTTTGTTCTGAAGCGATCGCTATAGCCCACCGGCAAAGAAGCCGCAGTTGAAAGGCCATACTTCGATAAAATCAAGCCGTAAGTCATGGGATAACGGTGCAGACTGAATGACCTTCATATTGACAAACGACGATGGCATCGACGCTCCCGGCATCCAAGCGCTGCGGCAGGCTTTGGCCCTCTACGGCGTGACCGAGGCCATCACGGTTGCCCCCAGCCAGGCCCATTCAGGCTGCAGCCATCAGCTCACCCGCCATCGCTCTATGGCCATTGACCGCCGCTCAAACGAGAGCATCGCCCTGGGTGGCACCCCTGCAGACTGCGCTCGCGTCGCCATCAATGCCCTGGTCCCTACCCCAAAATATCTGCTCTCCGGCATCAATGCCGGTGGCAACATGGGCGCAGATATTCACGTATCGGGCACGGTTGCGGCTGTGCGGGAAGGTCTTTTGCATCGAGTTCCTGGCATCGCTGTTTCTCAGTACATCAAAAATAGACGGCCTATTGACTGGGATATGGCGGCACAGCTGACGGCAAAGGTGCTATCGCTGCTGCTGAACAAGCCCCCTGAGCCGGGACAATTCTGGAACGTCAACTTACCTTGTGTCAGCCCTGATGATCCGGCACCAGATATTGTCTTCTGCCCCGTTTGCAGTCAGCCTCTGCCAACGGATTATCAGCTAGATCAAGGCGCGATTCGATATGTTGGAGACTATAGCCAGCGCCCCAGGGACTCCGGTTCAGATATTGACGTTTGCTTTTCCGGAGCGATCGCGGTGTCCCAGGTGCAGGTCTATTGAGTACGCTTGTCTTAGCAAATTCACCTCAAATTGGCCAACTGTTGCTGCCTGAATCCAGCCTGCCCAACGCCGCAAAACCCGTTTGATAGGGAGCGATGCCAATCCTGCGGGGCACCATTGTCCCTAGGAGATCGCTACCGGGCTGTGTCCCGGTTGGGGCACCGGGCAGCGGGGCAGACCTGGCTTGGGCAAGATATCCCATCGGGCTGCTCTCGGGTGATTCAGCGGGGGCATGTCGATCAATCCTCAGGGGATGGCAACGAGCTGATTCTGCGACATCATCAACGGCTGCGTCAGATCAGCCATCACCCTCAGATTCCCCAGCTGCTGGACATGACGGTTCAGTTTGGTCAATGGTACTTGATTTGGGAATTTATCGAGGGGGTTTCTCTCGCTGACTCGCCCACCCAGCAGACCCCGCTGATGGAATTTCAGGTGCGCCATATCTTGCACAGCCTCTTGCCCGTACTCCAGGCCGTGCATCGCCAGGGCTTGATTCACCGGGATATCAAACCCGACAATATTATTTGCGGGGCGCAGCAAAAGCTTTGGCTAGTCGATTTCGGCGCTGCTGTCCCGGCAGACTCCAGCTCAATAGGCCGCGCCAGTTCCGCTGTAAATGCTGAGTATGGTGCTCCTGAACAGCTGCTGGGTCAGCCGACCTTTGCCAGCGATCTATACAGCCTTGGATTGATTTGCCTACAGCGTTTAACCTTGGTTGCGCCTTTCGATCTATATGCTGTAGTCGATCGCCAAGGGTGGCAGGCCGATCTACCGAACCCTATCACCCCTGGCCTGGGGCAAATTTTGACGAAGCTGCTGCGCCCAACTCAGCAGCGCTACCGAACCGCAGCGTCCGTTTTGGCCGATTTGCGAGCGCTTCCAGCCATTGCAGCGCCCCTGTCCCAACCGCAGCCAAGCGGGGCTTCGGGGCGTCAGCTCAAGCAGCGTTCGGCGTCCGAATCCTGGCTCTGTCGCCATACCTTGACAGAGCATCGAGGTGCCATCACCGCGATCGCCGTGAATGAGGCCTATGTGGTGAGCGGCAGCAGCGATGGCACTATCCAAATCTGGACCTGGCAGGGCCAGCGTCTTTACCAGCTGCAAACGCCATGGTTTGGGTCTGGACATCGAGATCGCATCAGCGCCCTGCATATCGATGGAGATGGCCTGACCCTCAGCAGCAGCAGCGCCGATGGCACCCTATGCCGGTGGTCTCTTGTGGACTATTCACGGCAGGCGCTGTGGGTTAGTCCAGGATGGGGGATTGGCACATTTGCCGCTATTCCTGGCCTGTTGGTCAGCGGCGGGGCCAACGGCAGGATTCAGCTTTGGGATACCCAGAATGGCGTTGTCATCGAGACCTGGCGTCAGCATCAGGGGGCCATCAGCGGTCTTGCCATCAGCCCCAATCAGCAGGTGCTGCTGAGCGGTAGCTACGACGGAACGGTCCGGCTTTGGGACTTGAAAACAGCAGCAGTGAACAATGTTTTGCAAATTGGCGCTCCGGTTACCGCGATAGCGGTCATGGCCCACTGGGATATTCTCGCCATCGGCGACAAGAGAGGAGAGCTACAGCTGTGGGATATCGTTACCATGACGCGGCTGCGCACCATGACGGCTCATGAGGGGCCAATCGCCACCTTGAGCCAGTCCCAGCATTGTTTGGCCAGCGGTGGCGAGGATGCCCAAATTCACCTCTGGGCCATGCCAAACCAAGGCCGTGAGCCCTTAGAGCAAAGTCTGCTAAAGCGGCCCCAAAACCTAGAGCAGCAAGCCACCCTATCCCATGACTGGAGCGTGAATGCGATCGCCTTTGGTCCTGACGGTGACTGGCTTGCTAGCGGTAGCGCTGACGAAACCCTACAGCTTTGGCAACACCAGCCTTAGCCCGTGACTGCACGGCGCTCGATGGTTCGCTCAAGTTTGTTAAGGTCATCCCCCAGCCAACGCCTCCAAATAGCCATCAGGACAATTGATGTCACGGTGACTCAGAGCGCTTCAAAAGCCCTTCACCGGCCTCTTGAACCTGACGCCCCAGCGCGACCACATCCAGCTCGGTAAACTGTCCTTGATCGATAATGCACCTGCCATTGATGAAGCTGTAGTTCACCTGGGGCGGCTGACAAAACACTAGGGCGGCCACCGGATCGTGGGTGCCGGCAAAAGTGGGCTGATCTAAGTCAAACGCGATGAAATCCGCAGCCATCCCCGGTGCCAGGGCACCAACGTCATCGCGACCAAGTACGTTCGCCCCGCCCAAAGTTGCGATCTCCAGCGCCTGCCGTGCCGTCATTGCAGCAGCATGGCCCTCTCGCACCCGCGCCAGTAGAAACGCCATGCGAGCCTCACTCAGTAGATGAGTCCCATCGTTGGATGCCGCCCCATCGACCCCCAACCCCACGGATACGCCGCTGTCCAGCATGCTGCGAATGGGGGCGATGCCGCTGGCAAGGCGACAGTTGCTGCAGGGGCAGTGGGCAACTCCGGTCCCTGTATCGGCAAATTTTTGAATGCTGCGATCGCTCAACTGAACGCAGTGGGCATGCCAGACGTCATTTCCGAGCCAGCCCACCGATTCGGCATACTCCCCCGGCGTCATGCCAAATGTCTCCCGACTGTAGGCCACATCTCCTAAGCTTTCTGCCAAGTGAGTATGGAGGTGAACTCTGTCGAAGGAGCGGGCTAGGGCGGCTGACTCCCGCATCAAATCTGGAGAGACGGAGAAAGGAGAGCAGGGCGCTAACACCAGGCGCAGCATCGAGTAGGGCGAGCTGTCGTGATACTGTTCAATCAGCCGCTGGCTATCTTGGAGAATAGCCGCTTCGTCCTCCACCACGGCATCCGGCGGCAGTCCTCCCTGGCTTTGACCGACGCTCATGCTGCCCCGGCTAGGGTGAAAGCGCAGCCCCGTTGCCTGCACCGCATGAATTTCGTCATCTAGGGTGCAGTCATTCGGAAAAATGTATAGATGGTCACTGGCGGTGGTGCAGCCGGAGAGCAGTAGCTCAGCAGCGGCCATTTGGGCGCTAACAGCGATATCGCTGGCGGTGAGCCCAGCCCAGATGGGGTATAGGGTCTGTAGCCACTGAAATAGATCTCCGTTTTGCGCTGCCGGGACGGCGCGAGTGAGGGTTTGGAAAAAATGATGGTGGGTGTTGACCAAGCCGGGAAGGACGATATGGCGATCGCCCAAATCTAGAACCTCACTGGCCTGCTCGCCCAGGGGTGCTAAGGCGTCCGTCGTTCCCACCTGCTCAATCACGTTGTCGCGCACAAAGATCGCCCCATGACGAATCTCGTCGCGCCCCTTGTTCATTGTGACGAGGGTATGGACATTTTTCACCAGAAGAGTAGTCATGGCGCAGTCACCACCCTCTCAAGGCGAAGTCTAGCAATCTCGAAGATTTGGTCAAGCGCCGTGGCTTGTTCTACCGCCGGACTATTCTGCAGCCGCTGCCGGAGCGCCGTTAAAATGCTGTCCTTTGTGTGATGCTTAACGGCGATGATAAAAGGAAACTCGAAGCGCTGCCAATAGGCCTGGTTGAGCTGCTTTATGGTGTCAAATTCAGCCGGGGTGAGCTGATCTAGCCCCGCTGAGGTCTGCTCTTGGACAGAGGCGATCGCCATCTTGGCCGTACTGCCCAAATCAGGGTGAGCGCGGATCAGGTTGAGCTGCTGACCGTGGGGGAGCGATCGCACCGTATCGACCATGGCGCTGTGGAGCGCAGCCTTGCTGTGAAAAGGCCGTTGGGGCCAAGTCAGAGCGGCAATCTCTGGCGTATTCTCAAACAGGTGGCCCAGGACTGCAACAAAGGTCACCTGATCGAGCTGATTGATTGACGAAAGGGAGTAGTCCATAGGGACGCACGACAGAAAACGTACAGCGCAACGACAGGCTACCCACGCTGGCCTGGCAAAACCATATTCAGCACCAGGGCGGCAATCCCTCCGGTGCTGATGCCAGAGGAGAAGATGCTTTTGACCAATGTAGGCATTTGATCGAGTAGATCGGGCACGACGCTCACCCCTAGTCCAAGGCCGAGCGAGACGGCCAAAATAATCGATGAGCGCTTGGTGAGATTGACGCAGGAAATAATTTTGATGCCTGCCACCGCTACTGTACCAAACATGATGATCGTCGCACCGCCTAGCACCGGCTGAGGGATGGTTTGAAAGATCCCCGCTACGATGGGCACCAGCCCGAGTAAAGACAGAATGGCGGCAATGAAGTAGCCTACGTAGCGGCTACCAATGCCGGTCAGCTGAATCACGCCATTATTTTGGCTGAATGTGGTGTTGGGCAGGGTGTTGAAAATTGCCGCAATCATCGAGTTAATGCCATCACCTAAGATGCCTCCCTTGATGCGATCGAAGTACTGCTTTCCTTCGATGGGCTGCCCCACGATCAGCGATGTGGCTGTCAGATCACCCGTCGATTCGATAGTCGTGATCAGATAGAGAAAGGCAAAGGGAATAAACGCCGCCAAGTCGAAGCCAAACCCGTAGCGGAATGGGATGGGGATGGTGAGTGGGGCCAGACCGCTCAAATTGCTAAAATCGACCAGCCCCATAGGAATAGCCACGATGTAGCCTACCAACAGGCCAATGGCGATGGAGGACATCCGCAGCAGGCTGCTGCTGACGCTGTTGAGCACAATAATGATAGCCAGCACTAGGGCTGCTAACCCCAGGTTTTGGGGACTGCCAAAGGTGCCCGCAGCCCGGGCCGGGAACCCACCTCCCATGCTGGTGATGCCAACGTCGACTAGGGTCAAACCGATCAACGTCACCACAATTCCCGTCACCAGCGGCGTGACCACTGCTTTTGCCAAATGGATAAAGCGGCTGAACACCATTTCAATGAACGAGCCGAAGAAGCATAGCCCAAAAATGGTGCCTAACGCTGCCTGAGGGGTGCCTCCGTCGCTAGTGATGGCTGACCCAGCCGCAATAACAGGGCCAATAAACGCGAAGCTGGTCCCCTGAATGCTCAGCAAACCGGACCCTACAGGCCCAATCCTTTTGGCCTGAATGAAGGTGGCGATGCCTGACACAAACAGGGACATGCTGACCAGATAAGCGGCATCGCTGGGCTCAAGCCCCAGAGCCCCAGACACAATTAGCGATGGCGTGATGATGCCCACAAATGAGGCAAAGACATGCTGAATCGCGGCCAAGATGGCATCGCGAACTGGCGGACGTGACTCTAGGCCATAGATGAGGTCAGACTCGACGGCGGGCTCAACGACCGCCGGTCTAGTTTCCGTCTCTAAGCTGGTAGACAGGTTTTGAGGGTTAGTCATGGCGATAACTCTTGATTGACACGATGAGGGTTTAAAAGCTGAACTGTGTTCTCAAATTCCCAATCCAGATGGTGGGGTTGTCGCTGAAGTTGTTGGCATTTTTGATCATGTATATCGCTGGCACAAGAGATATATTGTCAGTGAGGGGATAGTAGTACGTGGCTTCAAGCTCATACTGCACCCCACCATCGCCGCCGCCTGACGCAAGAAATTCCCGCCCGTCCAAGATGGAAAACGGAATGGCGTAGGAGAAAGTTAGCAGCGCCCCCTCTGTGCCCAAGTCAGGAAAGGCAAGACCAGCCTGAATGGCCTGGGCATTGATCTCGCCATCGTCTCGGCCAGGGGTTTGGGGGTCAATTTCGGTGTTGCCGTAGAAGTAGCGCCCAAACAAGCCAAACTTGCTGGCAACGCGCCAATCGAAGTTGAAGCCAAAGGTATCGGCGATCGCTGGGTCTATGGAGCCGCCAAACCCGTCGTCTGCCACACCATAGACCGGCTCTCCTGTCGCACCGCCGATGCCAAAACCAGTCAAATTGCCGGACTCGTCAAAAACAGGCACGTTGTTATCAATCCGAGAGCGGGTGTAGAGAAACCGTAGGTTAAGACTCGACGTGGGCTGGACCCGGACTTGGGCCGTCAGAGTATTGGTGCCACTAAACAGACCATCGCTAGGGTCGGTGGCAGTATTGAAGAACGCGCCGGGCAAAAACTCGGTGTTCTCCCCCATATAGGCGGCGCTGACATCGATCCAATCCGCCGGAGCCCAGCTGACGAACGCACCGGCACCGCGATCGATGGCGTTGACCAGGGTGCTGCCACTGGCGTTGAAGCTGCTGGCTCCCTTGAGGAAGAAGGTGTAGGCGTTGCCGTCAAAGTAGCGGTACCAGTTGAGCCGTGGTCCGACAGCAACCTGAAGCGTATCGCCTATGGGGAAGGTGTAGAACAGCTCCCGCAGAGTAATATCACCTCGGAGCGGGGCACCGGCTTGGTCGGTAAAAGGGGTGCCAAAGGTGTTGAACAAGCCGGCTGAGGTGAGGGAGTTGGCCGGTGATTGGCCGTTGCCGACGGCTAGCTGGGTGGTGAGGCGACCGCCTCCGGTAAAGGTGGTGTTGAGGTTGAGCCAGGTGTAGTTACTGAAGACCACTGACGGATCATCGTTTTCTGTGGCCACCAAGGGCTCTCCCGTGACGGAATTTCGCCCCGCGCGGCGCAGATTGAGGGGGCTGGCATCAATGTCGGCGGTTTCGACTTGGAGGCCATCTCCCGCCACAGAAGCCCCGGTGACATTGAGAAAAACATTGCCCGTCAGCTTCGTTGTGGTGGAAAACTGATTGGCTTCGAGCTCGGCGGTGCGGGCTTCGAGGGAATCGGTACGACCCCGCAATGTGGCGAGGTCAGCCGCAAACTGCTGCTGCAGGCGATTGAGGGTGTCAATATCCTGCTGGTTCAGCTGGATCTGGTCGAGATTGGCGGTGATGTTGTTGAGACAAGCGTTCAACCCTGCTGCAAACTCATAGCGGCTCAGGGCCGTAAAGCCACGAAATGTACCGTCGGGATAGCCCGCGATGCAGCCGTACCGCTCAATCAAGCTCTGCAGCGCCTGGAAAGCCCAATCCGTTGGCTGCACATCGTCTAGCTGACTGACGCTCGTCACCTGAGACATGGCGTCCGTCTCGTCTAGATCTGTGGAAGCAGCCAAAACATCAGCGGCTAGAACGTCTAGCACAGGGGCGATCGCCTCTGTCTCTGCAGCTGCTGGCTGCCCCAAAGCAAGGCTGCCCAACGCGGTGCTGGCCAGTAGTACGGCATATCGTCTATTCCTTCGGCCTGCTGCCCGGCATGCAAGGTTTTGAGAGGTCATTGCGGATACGTTTCCCTAATTCATTCACACCATAAAAAGCTAGCCCAGCAACGCTTTGACCCAAACCTCCGTTCAAGCCACAGCACTCCCGGCTACATACCGCTGTATACAGCCGATATGGCATATCAATGTATACAGGTCGGCATGGTCAAACCGTGTTTTAAGCTACTGTTCGAGCAAGTCATGGCAGAAAGGTAAGAGAACCATAACCTGCCGTCCTACAGACCAATCGGCTATATTACGGGAGGTAAGTGACGTCTAGAGGCGATGGTCCTGGTGGATTCACCAACCTCACAACCCCTGCATGAGCTGATTTACCTCAACTTGCGATCATCGATTTTGACTGGACAGATTGGGCTAGGCGATCGCCTTGTGGAAAGTCGATTGGCGGAGCGGCTGCAGGTGAGCCGCACGCCGATACGAGAGGCGATTCGGCGGCTACAGCAGGAGGGACTGCTGACGACAGACTCTATCAACGGCATTACTCCGGTTGAAATTTCCCTGAGCAATGCAATTCATTTGTACGACTGCCGCATTGCGCTGGAAACCCTCGCGGTCGAAGGAGCCTGCCACCGCGCAACATCGGAGAAAATTGACCAGTTACGCCATATTTTGACCCAGGCTGATCTGGCGCAGCAGGCCCACTGCACCGATTCGCCGCCGGTTGTCAGTGATTCCGCGCTGCATCAGAGAGACCTCAACTACGCGTTCCATCGCCTGATCGCAGAGAGTTCCCAAAATCCATGGCTGGTGTCTCTCCTAGACCAGCTGGCCAATCAGGTCAAGCTGCTGCGGCTGCAGATTTTGCAGGTTCCCGTCGATGTGGGCGTCATTCAGTCGGAGCATTGGACCATTGTGGAAGCGATCGCCCAGCGTGACACAGCGGTGGCCGTGGCCCATCTGCGACAGCACCTTGAAATCAGTAAAGCTCGCGTCACAAAAACCTTAAATCGGCAGGCCCAGGTCCAGAACATCGGCATTTCCGTCGGGGCGGCCTGTCCCCGCTGCGGTTCCCAACAGCTCCGGAAAAACGGCAGGCGTAAACAGCGGCAAAACTATTTGTGCAAAGCCTGTGGGCGACAGTTTTTAAACCGTGAGTGATGGATACCGGACGCTTAGCTGCCGCGATAGGTGCTGTAGGACCAGGGCGACACCAGCAGCGGCACATGGTAGTGGGCATTGACATCGGCGATGGCAAATCGAATAGGAATCAGATTCAAAAACGGTGGGTTCGGTAGCTTAGGATCGAGAGCCGCAAAGTAGTCCCCTACCCAAAACCGCAGTTCATAGGTTCCCACCGTCATGCTGTCGGGAGAGAGCAGAGGCGATCGCCCGTCAGCGTTTGTCCTGCTGCTGGCAATGACATGGGCGTTGCCGTCCGATGGGATTCGCCAGAGCTCTAGCTTGAGATCCGCGGCAGGGCAGCCATGGGCCGTGTCGAGGACGTGGGTAGTAAGTTTTCCGGTTGGAGATGTAGCCATGGGAGGATGTGGGTAGAAGCACAGCAATACTGCGCCTGATACAGCGATGGGGATGGACGTCCTAAGGGCGCAATATGTCGTCCCGGTAAGTCATTCCGGCAAGAGGGATATTCCATCAGCGCAGTGGCCCTAAAAGAATAGTCTTAGAAATCGCGTCCATGATAGTTGTGCCATCTTCCTGGGCAAGTTCCCGATACCACTGCTCCGTTTTTGCCATGTCCTTGCCGTGGGTCATCTCCGAGCGCTTACGGGCTTTGAGAATGATCTGCGCCACCCGCTCTAAGCGAGCGTCTTGATACCGTCCTAGGGCGTCCGCCACACCCAAGTTGGTTGTGAGCAGACTGCTGGCCAAGGCCCAAGCATCCTCCATGGCTTGGCATCCTCCCTGCCCCAAATCTGGCGCGGTGCTGTGGGCTGCATCGCCAATCAGGGCAATTCGCCCCTTAACCAGCGCTTTCAGCGGCTCAATATCGTGGATTTCCACCCGGTTGGTGTGCTCTGGCTCTAGGCGCTCAATCAGCGTTTGCACCGGCTTGGCCCAGCCGTCAAAATGCTGAGACAGCTCTTGGCGGAACTTAGCCGGGTTTTTCTCGGTGTCTTTGGGCAGCGGCACATCGAAAAAGAAGTAAAAGCGATCGCCCCCTACCGGCATCAGGGATGCGCGTTGGCCATTCCCCACATAGATATCCCAGCTGTTGCGGGGCGCGAGGTCGTCGCTAACGGGCACCAAACCATTCCAGTTAACATAGCCGACGTACTGCCTCTCTGTCCCATGGCCCAGGACGTGACTCCGAATCACCGAATGGGTGCCATCGGCCCCCACCACCACATCAGCACTGACGCGATCGCCATCTTCAAAGATAGCGGTGGCAACCGCTTCAGTCTGCTCTACTGCAATACAGCGCTTATTCAGCTGAACCCGCTCTGGGCCAAAAGCGTCTAGCAGCATCTGCTGTAGGTCTGTGCGGGCTACAGGATAGGGAGACTGGCCAACACGCTGAACAACAGGGTCTAGGCTGAAGCCGGTGAGCAAATTGCCATCTTTGTCGTAATAAGCCATGCGCTCCATAGGGCCGCCGATACTGGCAATGTTTTGACCCAGCCCTAGGCGATTCAAAACCTTGACGCCGTTAGACCACAAAGAGATCCCGGCCCCAGCGGGGCGTAGGGCACTGACGCGATCGTAGAGTTTGACGGTATAGCCCGCCTGCTCCATTGCCAGGGCTGTGGTGAGACCGCCCATGCCAGCACCAATAACGACAACGCTGAGATTTTCCATAGGACTATAAAGGGTGTACTAGACTCGACTTTGACATACTCCCCGCCCTAAAAGGCGAGGATTCTGGGGTCAAACAGCGGTAGCGGGCTGAGCCCGTCTTAC
>JGI12210J13797_10383950_pt1 | contig 17140 bp, 18 predicted proteins | sample ElkSlonscriptome_3_FD_13797 | JGI IMG/M metagenome (IMG submission 13797)
CCGCTCTCCTCCAGGACGTCCGCGATGCGGCGGTGGGTCGCTGCCCGCACCGACGAGGGTAGCTCGCGCAGAATGAAGTCGCGCATGAGTCCGGGAACGACGGCGGTCTCGTCCGGGTCGAGTCGTACGAGTCCCGATTCCTCCAGAGCCCTCACATGCCCCGCCGCCTGGAGGATCCCTGGGCCGAGAATCTGTGCAAGCGCCTCCACGGAGAGCCTGCCCCTGTTCACGGCCAGCAGGAGGAGCACTTCCTGCTCTGGGGTCCCCAGCTCCCTCACCCTCGCCCGGAGGAGCGAATCGAGGGATGGCCCGCTCCGCCTGGGCAACCCGGAACCGCCGAGTGCTCGGATCAGGTCCACGATTCGGCCGGGACGTCCGCCGGCCACCCGGGCGATCTCGGCAGCCTCCTCCGGCGAAAGGTCACCGCCCACGGTTCGGGCGAAGCGAGATGCGCTATCCAGCTCCAGGTCGCCGAGAGGCACGAGCTCGGCTCTCAGATTCTGAATCCTGAGGACGAGCTCGGTGTCGGCTCCGGGTTCCTCGGTGCACCAGGACCCGAGCAGGCGCACGGTTTGATCACGAAGGAGGAAGGTGATGACCTCGAGGGTGGATCGGTCGATGGTGTGGAGATCATCCACGCAGAGGATGATCTCCGCAGTGCCGAAGGCGCGCTCGAAGAGAGCCTCCAAGGCCCGGGCGACTCGGAGGTAGGACCCGGGCCCGCCGATCTGGGCCAGGTGATGGGGTCCCCGAGATTCGAACCGCACCGGCAAGGCTCTGCTCAGGACCTCGTGGTGCGGCTGGGCCAGTTCGTCGTGAGCCTGGGGCAGCGTCTCTTCGGAGAGGAGCTGGGTCAGCCCACCGAACGGCCGGTCGACCTCGTTGCCACTCCCCCGGGCGCTGAGTATGACGAGATCGACATCCTCGGTGAGGATGGTGGCCACGGCGTGACCGAGCAGCCGACTCCGGCCGACACCGTGTTGTCCCGTGAGGAGGATCGAAGGAGTGTCCTGAGCCAGGAGCATGGCCAGCCGCTGCGTCTCCGCCCCCCGACCGATCAAAGGGATGGAGATCTCGCCGCCGGCTGCCGCCGTATTCAGCAGCTTCGACGCGTACGAGGCAAGGCGTCTCCCGAGAGACAGGCTCTCTGGGGGCACGCGGGCACCGAAGGCCCGTCGGAGTTCGAACTCAGCCTCCCGGATCCGCCCCGTCCGGAGGAGCGCCCAGAGGGCATCTCTCCAGGCCGTGGGGGCGGTATCCCCCTGGGCGAGAAATCGGAGGAGCGCCTCCGGCGCGTCCGAGAGTCGGGCGGTCTCCAGCTCGTGGACCACCTCCCGCGCCGCAGATCGTTCCCGGGCCGTCTGCATCTCCTCGATCCGGTCCGCGTACTCCGCCGTGGGGGTGGGGAACGTGCCCCACGCCGGCGCACGGCCCCACTCCACGGCGACGCCTTCGGCAAGCCGGACGAGGCCGCCTCGGGTATCGACCACCGGTCCGCCCGCCTTCCGCTTCAGGGTATAGTTCAACTGCCGGAGCCGGTGGCGGGCGGCTTCGGTGTTCTCGGTGGCCCAGAGCAGCCGGAACACCTCGTCTCGGCTCACGCCCCGCCCTTCCCCCTGTTGCAAGAGGAGGAGGTAGGCCTGTTCCAGGGGAGAGACCGGGGCGATCTCCTTGTTCGAGCCGAGCTCTACGGTCTGATCGATCCGGAGTCGGATCCCGCCGCCGTTCGCTTTGGCCCCAGGCTCAGGCACGCTTTTCCCGGCGTTGCGCCCGTTCGCGGGAGTCGTCGGCGGGACCCGACCCGTCTTCGGCCCCGTCCGTTCCGGTTGGTCCGTCCCTGCGAGACAGCGCCCGAGCCAGGGCGGGGCTGAAGCCGCCCTCTTCGATCTCCTGCTGAATCCAGCACTCCACGGCCCATTCCCAACCGAGCCGGGTGCTAGCGTGGTTCGGCCGGACCCCGAGCAGACGCTTCATCTGATTGCTCAGTGAGAAGCCGTCGCTGTATCCGAGGTCGAACGCTACGCCGACCAGAGTCGACTCGGGTCGTTGAAGGCGAAGGGCGGCCCGAAGCACTCGACCAAACTGGAGCCAGTGTGACGGCACGGGCAGACCCTCCTTCATGAACCGCCGACCGAGAGCCCGCCGAGACATGAAGAGGCTGCGAGCCACCCCGGTAACGGTGCGGAGTTCAGCGGACAGCTCCAGGACCCGCCGGATGGTTCGTCTGAGCCCGAGATCCAGGACCAGTCCACGCCAGGCCAGGTAGTCCACCACGGCCCCGGGAAGATCGCCAGGTGTCTCCGCCAGAAGCGTGCGGAGGTCCAGAGGGTTCGGCAGTTCGTGGTGTGGCAGGAGGCTGTGGGGCCGACACTGGTCCACGAACTCGAACAGGTCCTGCGGCCGGGCGACCTCCTCTGCTCGAGGCAGCACCCCCACGAGGGCGATCCCCCCGGGCCGTAGCCGAAGGTCCCGGACCAGCTCAGGAGATGAATCGGTGCCCATGCACCAGACCAGGGCGGCTCCTTCACGACCGTGAGATGCGTCGAGGAACCGAGGTCCCCGAAGGGGCACCAGGAGACGGAACGGGGGACGGAAGAGATAGAACTGATCAGGGCGAGGGGATGTGCTCACGAAGACCTCCTGATGGGGGACGATGCGGAGGTCACTGATAGGGGGACACCGTCATTGTGATATCATCATCAAGCTAAGGGCGGCAAGTCGGGGCCTTGCGTGTCCCATTCGCCACAGATATAGAACAAGAATCCTGTTTCTATTGGTTCTTGTCGGCCAACGCCCTTTATCCAGGCCAAACGCCGTGAACGAAACTCGCTTGGTGGCTCCCCAGCAGGAGCGAAGTCGACGCACTCTCGAGCGGATCGAAGAGGCAGCCTTGGCCCTGATAGCGGAGCAAGGTGTGGAGGCGACGAGCGTGCAGGACATCGTGGTCCGCGCCCGATCCTCCGTGGGGTCCTTCTACGCTCGCTTCCCGGGCAAGGAGGATCTCCTGGTCCACCTGGAGCAACGGATCTGGACGGCGGCTCGGGCGCGATTCGACCAGGCGCTCGAGGAATGGCAGACCGAGGGCCTGACGCTGACCGGACTCCTCGAGCCCCTCGTGGAGCTCGTCCTCAGGTCGTTACGGGAGGACGTACGTCAGCGGCGCACTCTGGATCTTCGCGCGAGCAACGACGATCGAGGCTCCGGGGTGCGGGCCTTTCATGCCTACATCCTCTCCCGGATCCGGCCCTTGCTGCTCGCTCGGGAATCCGAAATTCTCCACCCGATTCCGGAACGGGCAGTGGACCTCGGTTTCGCCGCGGTTGTAGGAGCGTTGCAAGTCCTGGAGCGAGGTACTCTGGAAGAAGGGGCCCGGGCCGGGCTGACCGACGAGTCCGTCGTCCACGAAATGGCGAGGCTCTACAGGTCGTATCTCGGAGGTGGTCGTCCCCCGGGGGAGGCACCCCCGCAAATGGAGTTCTTCGACATTTGGGAATGAGTTCATGAAGAAGTCGTGGATCCGCACCTCGATCCTGCTCTGCCTCGCGGTGGCTGCGATGGCTGCCGGCGCTCGCGCTCAGGAGACTGGGCGGGTCGAGGGTACCGTCTTCGACTCGACGGCCATGGCTCCGCTGGCCGGGGCCAGGGTTGCGTTGATCGGTACCTCGTTCGTCACCGATTCCGACGGAGAGGGCTCCTTCGACCTCGAAGACGTGCCGGCGGGATCGTACCCGGTCACCTTCTTCCACCCGAGGCTGCAGGAGCTGGGGATCAGCGCCTCCGGTGGGCGGGTCGAGGTTTCCGAAGGTGCTGCCGCTCGCGTCAACCTGGCGGTTCCTTCCAACGGGACCATCCTCAGAGCCTGGTGCGCCGCTGAGGTGCCGGGCTCGGGATATGCGCCCGCCGCCGGCTTCGTCCGCGACTCTCTCACGAACGTCTCGCTCCCCGGCGCCTCGGTCACCGTGTCGATCCTGGAGCCCAGCGGCCGGGTGGAGCGCACGATCTCCGACCGCACCGACGACGAGGGCTACTACCGGCTGTGCCAGGTCCCTGCCGGCCGCACGATCCGGATGGTGGCCACCTTCGGCTCCGGCGGATCGCTGCCGATGGTCCGGGAGACGGTCCCCGGCGGTTTCTCCTTCAACGACTTCGTGCTCACTCTCAGCTCCATCGGCGAGATCCAGGGTCAGGTCGTCGACTACGCGACCAAGGATCCTCTGGCCGGTGCTCGCGTCACGGTGCTGGGAACGGACTCGGAGATCCTCACCGACGAGGACGGCGAGTTCGTTCTCGACGACCTGCCGCCGGGGCTCCACCTGATCGAGACCGAGTACCTGGGCTTCGCCACGCGAACCGACTCCGTGACGATCCGCAGCGACGAAGCGGTTCTGGTCGAGGTGCCCTTGGCGGCGAACGCCATCGAGATCGAGGGGATGACGGTGACGGCCCGAGGCCAGAGAGGCGATATCCTGACCGATGTGGGTCGGCGGACCGACTTCATGAGCCGGGACCAGGTCGACGCCGTGCTGCCCCGGACCCAGACGGCAGCACAGCTCCTGCAGGGCGCCAACTTCCCGGGCCTGTCGGTCCGGGACGTGACCTTTCAGGACGGACTCGCGCAGATCCAGGGTGTGTGTGTGGAACACAACCGGGCACGGAACCGGACCGGGGCGGGCTGCCAGATGGTCACGGTGTTCCTCGATGGCCTCCGTCTGCCGGACCCCGGCGTCTACCTGGCCGAGTTGAATCCTCAGGTGGTCGAGTCGATCCAGCTCTTCGGACCGTCCGAGGCAGTCATGCGCTACGGGAACGTCGGGACCAACGGCGTGGTGCTCATCACCACCCGGAGGCGTTGAGCGGGACAGCTCCGCCCGCCATCGGTCCCCTTGTGACGGGGACCCCGGCCCGGGGTCAGTGGGAGCCTACCGCGCCCTCGGCGGGTGGGGTTTCCAGGATGTCGCAGCGGAGCACGTGCAGGGCGCTCAGGTCACGGAAAGGGCCGGCTTCCGTGGTGAGGACGATCCGGCCGTCCGGGTGGGCGGCTACGGCCTCGCCCTGGGGCTCCTGCAGCGGTCCGAGGGACAGGACCCCCTCGGGCACGGGCTCCAGCTTCCCGCCGACCAGTCGGTAGGCCTCGAGGTCGCTGTAGGTCCGAATCAGCACCTGGTCCGTCCCCGGGACCCACGCGGCCCCGGTCACCATATCCCGCCGAGACCGCCTCCCCATTCCCAACGACTGGACCCGTTCGAGGGTGACCGTGGAGTCGCTGGTGAACGCGCCAGGATATCGGTAGACGGTCGGCGCCTTGGAGCGCCCCTTTCCGACCAGGTAGAGGCCCTCTTCCGGGACGATGAACATGGCCTCCACATCCTGCGGACCGTCCGGGTAGCGAATCCGGAAGGCCTCCCGTCGCAGCCTCTCTCCAGGGGCGCGGGGATCCGGCTCCCGCACACGAAGAATGGCCACCGTGTTCCGACGTTCGACGTTGTCGCCCGTGTCCCCGATATAGAGGCACCGTTCGTCCCCGCATGGACCCGAGGCCATGGCTTCTACATCTCGGAGTCGCCGGCCGCCACGTGTGGAGAACCGCCCCACCTCGACCCCCAGCGTATCCAGAGCGAAGAGTGTGCCGTCGCTGCCGTCGTTCACGGTCCAGACCACGGACGGGTCGAGGTGGCTCCACGCCACTCCGCTGCTCTCTTCCAGCTCCGCGGGTGCCATCGTGTGACCCGGACCGGCGGTGCACACGAGATTCCCGGCCACAGGGGCACAAGCGGGGAGGGCCGCGAAGAGGACGGCTGCCCGAAGGACGCGCCGTCCGGAACGACGGGTCACCCGCCCTCCGACTCCCGGGTGGCTTCGGCGTAGACGGTGTCCAGCGCCGATCGGAAGAGGTCCAGGGGGATGGCCCCTGGGATCGGTGCGTACCCGACCACGAAGAAGGTCGGCGTACCTCGCACCCCCACCTGACGGGAGAGCTGGGTGCCGTCCTCGATCCGTTCGTCCTGCCAACCCTCGGCGACGCACTGACCGAAACGCTCGGTGTCCAGCCCGACCTCCCGGGCGTAGCGGTCCATGAGCGTGTCCGGGTCGTCGGACTGCTTCCACTCCGACTGGCGGTCGAAGAGGAGGTCCCGCATGACGGCAAACTCGCCCTGCTCGCCAGCGCACTCCCCGGCCCGGGCCGCCTCGATGGCGTTGGGAAACATCCCCAGAACCATGGGCACGTACTTCCACTGGACCTTGCCCGCGTCCATGTACTCCTGGACGAGGAGCGGGTAGCTCTCCTGGTGGAATCGACGGCAGTACCCGCAGCCGAAGTCGCTGAACTCGAGGACGCGGACCGGGGCGTCGGCGGGGCCCTCGTTGTAGCCCAGGGCATCGATGTCGATCTGTCCCGCCGCTCCCCCGGCTTGGGCACCGGCCACAGGGGCACGGGTCATCGCGTTGGACCCCTCCATGGTCCCCTCCTCCATGGAGGACACCAGCTCCGCCCCGGTGGCCTGTGAGGCCGAGGTGCTTTCGGAGTCCTCGGAGGCCGACGGTGCGTCGGCGCACCCGACGGTGAGGGCCGCCAGCATCAGCGCGACGACAGAGCCATACCGTGCCCCGCGCGAAGGCGAATGCAGGGCTTCAGAGGGCGACGGGTGGTGCGCGGTCATGACGACTCCAGAGTGATGAGTTGGCCCATGTCGGCCAGAATCGCCGAGAGGGTCGCGAAGTGCCCGGACACCATCATAGCCCCGAGGATGACGAGCACCACGCCGGCGCCCCGTTCGATCCACAGAAGGTGCCTGCGAATGTGGCGGGCTCCTGCCAGGAACCAGTTGAAGAGGACGGCTGAGCCCACGAAAGGTACGGCCAGACCCAGCCCGTACGTTCCCAGAAGCAGAATACCCTCGATGACGGTGGCCTCCATCCCGGCGAAGAAGAGGATGGAGCCCAGCACCGGCCCGATGCAGGGTGTCCATCCAGCCCCGAAGGCGATCCCCACGGCGATGGACCCCAGCCAACCGGCAGGCTTACGGGCAAAGTGGAAGCGACGCTCTCGGGCGAAGCCGGTCCAACGGAGGGCGCCGACCAGGTACAGTCCGAAGAGGAGGACGACGACTCCCCCCACCCGCGTCACCGTCGGGAGCCAGGGGGTAAGGGCCTGACCGAAGGCCGAAGCCGTGGCTCCCAGCGTCATGAAGACCAGGCCGAAACCCAGGCCGAAGAGTGAGGCGTGAAGGGCGGCCCGGCGCCGGGCGCCGGGGATGTCACCCTCTTCCAGCTCCTCCAGCGTGACCCCGGAAACGAAGGTGACGTAGCCCGGGACCACAGGGAGCACACAGGGAGACAGGAAGGAGACCAACCCCGCTACGAAGGCCAGGGGGTAGGTGATGGTGACGTCCACCTCTCAACTCCGCAGCTTGGCGGCCTTCGATGGCCGTTGGGTCGGGCTCTCGGGCTCCTTCCAGACGCCCTCCACGGCGCCGGCCACGGGGGAGGCCCCGGCCACCACCACCACGGTCCGGCCGATCTTGTCGTGGACGCACTGACGGTTCGGGTCCCAGAACACCTGAGCAAAGCCGAGGAGCCCCGTGGCGATCCCCGCGACGTACCCCCCGGCGCGCTCGAAGGAGGCCCACCAGGTGAGGGCCTCGCCATCGAGGCGGACGACCCGCAGTCCGAAGAGACGTTTCCCGACGGTGAACCCGTTGCTCAGGGTCATGATCACGGTGAAGTAGATGCTCCACAGGCCCACGGCCGACCCCGCCTGGTCCCAGACGTCCCGGAGGAGGGCGACGAAGCCGGAGTTGCGACTCGCGAGCTCCTCGATGGCGGAGGTGGCTCGGCCTTCGGCCCGGCGCCGCTCTCGAGCCTCGTCGGAGAGGGCCGCCGCGAGAGCCGCCAGCGTGTCCGACGCCAGCCCCGTGCGGATTCGGCGCTCCAGGGCCAACGTCTCCGGGCTGTCCGGTGCCGCCCCATCCTCCCCTATCAGACTGGAGTACCGGGAGAGTACCTCCGAGAAGGGGAGGGAGTCGACCTCCGCCTGGAGCTCCTCCGAGACGGTCGCCGAGGTAGCGCCCCCTTCATCGTCCTCGATCTCCTCACCCCGAACCAAACCGGCGATGAAGGCGTCCCGGTTTCCACCGAGGTCGAGATTGCCGGGGATCAGGGCGTCCAGCGCCTGGATCTGGGCCGCCTCGTCCAGATCCAGGTCGTCCATCACCGCCAGCGCATCGGCGAGGATCTCCCGGCCCATCTCCTCCGTCTCGGCCTCCTGGAGCTCCTCCCGGAGGCCGTCGAAGACGCCCAGGCTCGTGATCGTCTCCACCACCACCGCTGGAGCGATGGGGTTGCCTTCCTCGTCCTCCGAAAGGGTGGTGGCCAAGGCAGCGATCGCCACACCCGTAAGGATGACCCCGCCCAGACACCCGGTGGCCCCCCGAAAGAGCCTCGAGGTGAGCTGACTCATCCTCCCGCCCGGTTTCCGAACGGCCATCTGTAGCAGGAAGAGCCCGACCATGCTCCAGATGAAGACGCCGAACCCGGAGGTGACGGCGTTGAGGATGCCGATCACCGTGATGTCGATCAGGAGAGCCCAGAGCCGGGGCCAGGGTCGAGCCAGGGGTGTACCCAGGAGGTCCGGATCGATCCCGAAGGCGTCGGGCGTGATGATGGACCGGGGATCCCGGACGTTGGTCGGCATGGGACCAGGTCAGCTTCCTCGGCTCCACTGGCCGATGGCGATTCCCACGGCAAGCCCGATCAACCCAGCGGCAAGGACGGTCCGGGTGCTCGCCGGGGCCAGCTCCCCCGCTGAAACCACTCCGCTGGACACGTCGAGGCGCGCCGCCTCCACCAGCTCGAGTTCCTCCTCCATCCCGCAGGAGGGGCAGACGACCAGTCCCTTGTCCCGGGCGGTGCGGTTCGCGATCTCCAGGTGCTCCCCGCACTCCGGGCACGGCTCGTCGGTTCGAAGAGGCTGGACGAGGGCGTAGAGTGCCCCCTTGGACAGGTCCAGCGCCTCTGCGATCTCGTTCACGCTGTCGTCCGATTCCCAATACAGCGTGTTGGCTCGTTCCCTGAGCTTTGGATCGTGCGTGTCCACAGGTCCCCCTCTCGCGCGTTACCCCCAGGAACAACCAACATAGGGGGGGTAGAGCCGAACACAACGCCACAGGGGGGCATCGTGCGGGACCGTCGTCAGATCCTGGATTCCCTCGAGCGCGTCTACCGCCAGGCGTTCGAGGTCGCCCAGACCCGTGAGGACTCTCAGGCCATGACCGATCTGGATTTCCAGTTCCAGCGCGATCAGGTGAACCTGGAAGTGCTCCTCGACATCCGGGATCTCCTCCAGCCGACCGATCCTCCTCCGGAATCGGGAGAACGGGTCGGTGGCCTGCTGGACACCGCTCAGAAGCTCAAGAACCTCACCAAGCTCAGATGAAGATCTACACGCGTACCGGCGATGAAGGCGACACGGGTCTATTCGGCGGCGGGCGCGTCTCGAAGGACCACTCCCGGGTAGCCGCCTACGGCACCGTCGACGAACTCAACGCTCATGTGGGTGTGGCGATCTCCGCGGTTGCGGATCCGGATATCCGGGCCCGCCTGGAGCAGATCCAGCACGATCTCTTCGCGATCGGGGCCGACCTGTCGTCGATGCCGAAGCAGGATGGCACCCGGCACGAGCACCTTCCCGATCTGCCCATCGGCCGGGTCCCGGAGATGGAGGCATGGATCGACGAATCGGACCACGAACTCGAGGAGCTGCGCAACTTCATCCTCCCCGGGGGCGGACCCGGCGCCGCCGCCTTGCACGTGGCGCGGACGATCTGCCGCAGGGCGGAGCGAGCCGTGGTCCATCTGGGCACGCTCGAGCCCGTCGAGGAGGACATCGTGATCTACCTGAATCGCCTCAGCGATCTCCTCTTCACCCTGGCTCGGGTCGAGAACCATCGGAGCGGCCTGCCCGACGTCGTGTGGGCGCGCTAGCCCCCGCGACTCCGGTGCCCACCTACCCCGTTGCGACCTCCCGAGTGGGGCGCTGGCGGTGATCACCCGGGATTTCGTCCTCCCCCAGCCCCACGGTCGGCTACGGGGCACCCTTCGGATTCCCGAGGGCCCTCCCCCCCGGACGGCCATTGTCCTGGTCCACGGGTTCAAGGGCTACAAGGACTGGGGCTTCTTCCCGTGGGCTGCGGAGCAGCTGGCCGCCGATCGGCACGCCGTGGTCTCCTTCAACCTGACCGGGTCGGGGATCGACTCCGACCCCCATACATTCAGCGACCTGGAGGCCTTCGCCGCGAACACCTATTCCCGGGAGCAGTCGGATATCGCCCGGATGCTGGAGGCGGTGCAGGGTGACCTCCTGCCTCGGGCTCCCGATCGAGTCGGACTTCTGGGCCACAGTCGGGGGGGGGCTGGAGTCGTGCTTCAGGCCGCGAGCGCCGAGGCCAGCGGTTCCCCCATCCATGCCGTGGTCACCTGGGCGGCTGTGGGGAATCTGGACCGTTGGGACGAGGCGACACGGGAGGAATGGCGGGCGTCGGGCCGGATCTTCGTGATGAACTCTCGCACGGGCCAGCAGATGCCTCTGGGGGTGGAGCTCCTGGAGGACTTCGAGGCGAACCGGGCGCGCCTCGACGTGAAGGCTGCGGCATCTCGGGTGCGGGTGCCTTGGCTCGTGGTCCATGGGAGTTCGGACGAAACCGTGGATCCCGGGGAAGGCCGAGCCCTGGCCCGTGAGGCCCCGGAGGCCCGCCTCGTCCTGGTCCACGGCGCGGGTCACACCTTCGGCGCGGCCCATCCGTTTACGGGATCCACCGATGCCCTCGAGGCCGCCATGCAGGCGACCCGTCACCACTTCCGACGTCATCTCCGCCCGGATTGACCTTGGTCGTCACGCACCGAGATCGTGCCGATGCCATGCTCCAGCGGCTGCTTCGAACCGCTCGGTCCTACGGCGTCGCAGACACGGGTCTGCTCCGCGAGGCCTTCGAGTCTGCGATGGCACCCCGGCTCGAGGCGCTGGATGACGATCACGACCCCCGGTTCCTTCATCCGGGCCGAACGGCTCTCATACTCCTGCAGGATGCCGGCTACGCCGAGCCCCACGGGCTGGCCACGGCGATCCTCGCGGAGACGGAGAGCCCGGAGCTCAGCTGTCTTGCCGGGCCGGAGCCCGACGACGCGCCCTCCCTTTTGGCCGCTCGGGCGGAGGCCAGGGCTCTACCTTTGATGGCGGACGCCGAGGAGCTCGCCGAACGGCTTCTAACCGCCCCGGAACCCATCCCTCTCGTGGCGCTGGCGGAGTACCTGGACCAGCTCCGTCACCTGCGATTGTGGGCCGAGGCGGAGCGCGTTCAGGCCTGCGGTGACGTGGCCGCCCGCATCCTGGTCCCTGTCGCGGAACGGGTGCACCCTGTGCTCGCCCGGCGCTACCGCTGGTGGGTGCGTCGCATGGTCTCCCCTACGGCGCGGTAAGGGGTCGTCCCGCCCCCTCGGACGGTGCTCCCGAACCTCTGAGCAGCCCGCAGACTGCTGAGACGCTACCGCTTAGTGAAGATCATCAAGACGCCGTTTCCCGCCCCAAGCCCGAAGAGATTCCCCGCCTCGACGGGCCGGTAGAGGACGATCCGGTCCACGACCTCGGCGGGAAGATCGATGGCCTGCCGAGGTCGAGATGCCCGTACGTTGTCCACGAAGACGACGGCGGGGACGCAGCTTCCCGTTCGGAACATGCGGGACTGCCCAGGCGTGAAGCCCACGCAGAACTCCCCGGACTGGCGTCGAATCACCAGCCCCGGAAGTCCCTGATTCCGTAGCAGGTCCAGCACGTCCCGGGACCGGTCCCGTACGCGATCGAGCTCCTCCCTGGAGATGACCGTTCCGCCCATGGCCATGTCCACGAGATTGTCCGATTCGACCTCGACCCGTATGGGGGGGAGATCGATGGGCCGTTGGGACACGGCCACCTCCAGACTCACTTCGGCTCCCGAGGCGATGTTGACCTGCTCGTCTCGCGTTCCGTAGGCGAGATGCTCCGCCTCCAGGGTGTACTCCCCAGGGAGGACGTCCCGGAACCGGAAGTCCCCGCCGGGCTCGGACACCACACGAAAGCCTGTCCCGACCAGCCCCACCGATGCGCCCCCAACCCCGTCGCCGGTCTGGGCGTCGACCAGGCGTCCCCGGACGTCGGATAGCTCCAACGTGCTCATGGGGAGATCGACGAAGGCTGGGTCGCCGCCGACCTCGACCTCGCGACGTGGAGTCGATCGATCCAGGAACGAGGCGGTGATGGCGAGAGGCCGATCCCCGGGAACCCCGCACAGGTGGTACCACCCCTGGCCGTTGCTCCGGGTCTCGAGTTCGGCCCGATCCCCGTCGGTCTCCATCCAACGAGCCCGGACCCGGACCGATGGGAGGCCGGCCTCCGAGCCTTGGTCTCGGACCTGGCCCGCGACGACGCCCTCCCCGGGGGGCGGTCCCTCGGCCCCTCGGGACTCGAAGAGGCATTGGAGCGCCTCGATGGTGTGGCTGGATGGGACGGCAAGATCGACGCCGGTGGCGCGCCCCGGTCGCACCTCCACCGGCGTGGGTCCCACAGAGACCCCCAGTCGCCCCAGGCGGGTGTGGAAGAAGACGGCGGAGTACTCGCCCGGGGGTACGTCGTCGAAGGCGAATCGGCCCAGAGAGTCGGACACGGTCCGGAAAGGAGTGTCCCAGAGGACCACGGCGGCGTTGGCCAGAGGATCCATTCTGGTGCTGTCCAGGACCGACCCCACTACCCGCCCCGGTCGATCCTGCGCCGCAGCACCCGTGGAAAGACAGAGAAGTGCCACCGCTACCGGGAGAAAGGCGGTGCGGAGGACGCCGCCGCAGGGGCGGGCACAAAGCAGGGAACGGCCGGCGGAACTTGTCATCTCTTGGTCACTATACGGAACCTCGGCGGACGACGTGTCAATTCCTCTTGCCCCGATCTGGGGAACGGTCGATACTCAGTCGCCGTTCGACGGGGGTCCGTTCAGACGCATTCAGTGGGGAGGAGTTCCGAAGTGACCTACATCATCACCGAGCCGTGCATCGACACCAAGGACGCGAGTTGCGTCGAAGTCTGCCCGGTGGATTGCATCTACGAAGGGGACGATCAGTTCTACATCCACCCCGACGAGTGTATCGACTGCGGCGCCTGTGAGCCCGAGTGTCCGGTCCAGGCCATCTTCCCGGACACCGACGTGCCGGCCGAGTGGACGAACTACATCGAGAAGAATCGGACCCACTTCGACTGACGGGTTGGAGGTCCGGCTCGCCGGACCCGGGATCATAGGCCGAGTTCGCGGAGTCGGCGTAGGGACACCTCGGCCGGGACCGTCTCCCCGGCATGAATGCCCTTCAGTGCGGGTTCAGGTTCCGGCGTGGAGCGCGACGAAGGCCCTCCGGTAGGGAGGGGGCGCAAGGCCAGAAGGCTCGCGCTGACGCTGGCGGCTCCTACGAGGCTCGCGGCGATCTTGTGCATATAGAAACTCCAGTCCAGAGTGTCCCGAGGGATTCGTCCGAAGTGGACTGCCAATTCCGTGCCGGAGGCGGCCTGGCCAAGGACTGCCCGTCGGACCGCAGGCCTCTCAGGCCAGGGGCACTTCCAGTTTCGGGAGACTGTGGATGCGGCGAGACGCTCCCGGGCCTGTGAGCGACAGGTCTCCCGGCCTGCAGAGGGGCGCGTGAGCCTCGATCCTGTCGAACTGACCCGACGGCTCGTCGCGATCCCCTCGGTGAATCCCGCCCTCCAGGAGGGGGGCACGGGCGAGGCGGAGATGGGCCGGGAGGTGGCACGGATACTGGCAGAGTGCGGGTACGCGGTAGAGACGGCGCCTGTGGTGGGGTCGCGTGCCAATGTCGTTGCCCGACTTGGGGTTGAAGGCCCCACACTCCTCCTGAACGGTCACCTGGATACCGTGGGTACCAGGGGCATGACCGTGGACCCCTGGGGCCGTGATTCCACCTCCGACCGGGTCGTGGGTCGGGGCGCCGCCGACATGAAGTCCGGCCTTGCGGCGATCCTGACGACGGCTTGTCGCTGGGCCAGGGAAGAAGGACCGGGGACGCTCGTGGTGGCGCTGACCTGTGACGAGGAGCACGCGTCACAGGGGATGCAGAACCTCGTCGGGTCCGGGGTTCGGGCCGACGCCGCCATCGTAACCGAGCCCACTTCGCTGGCGGTGATGCCGGCCCACAAGGGCTTCGCCTGGGTCGAGGTCGATTTCCTGGGGAGGGCCGCCCACGGCTCCCGGCCCGACGTCGGCGTGGACGCGATCCGCCACGCCGGAGCCCTCTTGCAGGAGTTGGACAGCTTCGAGGTGGGGCTGCAGTCGGGTCTTCCGCACCCACTTCTGGGGCACGGGTCCCTCCACGTGGGGACGATAAAGGGGGGTACGGCGTGGTCGGTCTACCCCGAACGTTGCACCGTGGCCCTGGAGCGCCGAACCCTTCCCGCCGAGGCCCCGGACGGGTTCCTGGACGAGATCCGCCGCCTGGTGGGTCGAATCGCGGACCGAGACCCTTCGGTGCACGCCGAGGTGCGACTGGACCTGGTGCGCCCGGGATCCGACGTCCCCCTCGACACGTCCTTGGTCCGGGGACTCCAGCGTGAGCTTCGCGCGGCGGGTCTTTCCGATGAGCCTCGGGGCATGACGGCCTGGGTCGACGCGGCCTACCTCAACGGCATCGGTATCCCTGCGGTCTGCTTCGGTCCCGGGTCCATCGCTCAGGCCCACGCCGCGGACGAATGGGTCGCCGCACAGGAGATCCGAGCGGCAACCGAGGTGCTGACCGCCTTCACCCGGAGCTTCTTCGCCGGCGGGGCGGCTTCCCACGAGTAGGACTCGAGGGGACCCAGCGACCGGGGTGACTCGCTACCTCGATACCAGTTCGATGGCGCCGCCGGTGTACCCGGTGCCGTACCGGGTCGTTGCGTCCTGGCTGTCCAGGAAGCGCACGGACTGGACATCCGAGGCCTGCATCCCCCGAAGGACCTCCACACCGCCCATCTGAGAGCCGTTCATCATGACCCGGGGCAGCGGCTGACCAGCGCGGGGCTGCAGCCAGCGGGGTCGGAGCCTCTGGACGCCGTCGTATAGCGAGAGGTTCGACACCGTGGCCAACTCCTCGGCGGTGATCGTGTCCCCACCACCGCTGGAGCCCCCGGCGGAGCCTGCCGCGCACCCGGACAAGAGTAGACAGAAGGCGAGGATGGGCAGGTAGCGAACGGCACGGATCATCAGATCGACTCCAGGCTGGGGACGGATCCATAAAGGGTGCGGGTTGCATGGACTGTCAAGCAGATTCGGCCGAGATCGCCGGCCGCTGCCGGGACGGCCGTAGCTTCGTTCAGGTTGAAGGGGTTTATCGTACGGGACCGTAGTGTGGTGTGGGACACCCACCAAAAGTCTCTTGAAGAAAGGATGCTGGATCCGCGGCGGCGCGCTCATGCGCCACCTCCTTCCTTCAACAGCCCTTCAAGGAGAGCATCATGAGGCAGGACGGCGGGCCGTCGGTGCCGGCGAGCCAACAGGGAAGGCAGGAGACGGTGGACGCCCTCTGTCAGGCCTTCGCAGACGACCGGCTGGACGTAGAGGACTTCGAACGCCGCGTCGAGCTTGCCCATCGTGCGGGCACCACAGCTGAACTCCGAGTGCTCCTCGACGACCTCCCCAAGGGACAGGTTCCCGAGCGGCGCTCCGGGCCCGAGGTCCCGGCCCAGCGTCGGGAATCGGACTGGAGTCCGGCGGAGCCGGATCGGGTGCAGGACCAGAACGTGGTGATGGGCGTCTTCGGCGCCGGGGTGCGCAAGGGACCTTGGCGCCCCGCCCGTTTCAACTACGCCATCGGCATGTTCGGCGGCGTGGAGTTGGACTTCCGGGAGTCCGTGCTGCCGCCCGTCACCGACGTCCGCTGTTTCGCCATCATGGGTGGGGTCGAGCTGATCGTGCCGCCCGACGTCATCGTGGACACGTCGGGCACTGGGATCCTGGGGGGGTTCGACCACAGCGCTGCTCATCAGCACGCGCCCGAGGGGGCACCGGTCATCCGCGTCACCGGGGTGGCGGTGATGGGGGGGGTGGACGTGCAGGTCCGGGAGGCGGGTGAGACCGCCCGGGATGCCAAGCGGCGGCAGCGCCTGGAGCGCAAGCTTCAACGCCGACTGCGCCGAGGGGAGTGAGGGGCTCGCCGTGACGCTCAAACCGATGCGGGAGCTCGGGGTCGTCTCGGTATCCCTGGATCTCGGAGCGGGTCGCCGTGGCGTGGACATGGGGCCTTCGGCGCTTCGGGTGGCTGGGCTCACCGAGCGCCTCCAACTCCTGGGCTACACCGTTCGTGAGGCGGGGGCGGTGACCGCCGAGCAGCCCGAGGCCGTACAGGTCGGGGAGTCCCGCCTACGTTTCCTGGATCCGGTATGTGCGGCCTGTCAGGAGACCTATCGCCGCGTCTCCAAGGTGCTGGAAGGCGGGGGCTTCCCCTTGATCCTGGGTGGAGATCACTCCCTCTCCATCGGGTCCGGCTCAGCGGTTGCCGCCCACTATGCGACGACCGGGCAGCGGATCGGGGTCCTCTGGGTCGACGCCCACACCGACATGAACACCCCGGAGACCACGCCTTCCGGCAACATCCATGGAATGTCGCTGGCGGCCCTCGCCGGGCTCGGTCCCGAGCGCCTGACCCGGTTGATGGGCGACCCTGCGCCGGCGGTGGATGCCCGAAACATCTGCGTGATCGGGGCCCGTGACATCGACGAGACGGAGAAGGAGGTGGTCCGGGCCTCGGGGATCCGGGTCTTCACCATGACCGAGATCGACGAACGGGGCATGGCGACCGTCATGGACGAGGCCCTGAGGCGGCTCAACGAGGGCACCGCCGGATTCCACCTCTCCTACGATCTCGACGGCCTCGACCCCCGGGTAGCCCCTGGGGTGGGAACACCGGTACCCGGAGGGCTCACATATCGGGAAGGCCATCTGATCTGCGAAAAGATCGCTCGCACCAACAGCCTGCTGAGCATCGACGTGGTCGAAGTCAATCCAGTGTTGGATCGAGAGAACCTCACGGCACGCACGGCGGTGGACCTGGTCGCCAGCGCCCTGGGGCAGGCGATCCTCTG
>JGI12210J13797_10757490_pt1 | contig 17134 bp, 14 predicted proteins | sample ElkSlonscriptome_3_FD_13797 | JGI IMG/M metagenome (IMG submission 13797)
TGCCCTGAAAAAAGTACCCATTGGGTGCATTCACGCCTCATCAGTTGTGGTATTCGCTTTGGATTGTAGTTCGTGGTATTGATGAATTTGAGGCCCTCAGTCGCCTCAGCTTACCTACCCTTTTCTTCTTTTCCCTCTCTTCCTGTAACTTCCTGTCTCCAGGTATCCGCTTACTGTATCGACCGTAATATCGACTAAGCTGGAACTACGACGCTGGGATATTCTGTGGTATTGCCGCAAAAATCTCACCTGTTACCAGTTTTTAACCACAAACGAGCATGACTGTTTGGTTAAAATGCTGTTTTTGTGTATACAACTAATCATTGAGGCCATTTAACGGCATTTTTCAATGCACAACGCCGACAGATGGCTACCATTGATTAATAATATTTTCTAGCACTTAAGGACAATGAAACTTTTCTTACATTTGTTTGGCTATCTGCTCCTGGGTATAATACTCCTGGTCGGCATTGACGAATATCTCAGCTTCAAGGCAGAGGTTGAACAGTACGAGGCCGACATGATATCAAGTGCAACGCAGAATGGAAAAAGCATTTCTGGTATGATCACTCATGTATGGAGAGAAGGAGGCGAAGCTCAGGCACTTGACCTGATAGAGGACGCCAGTAAATCGGGACAATTCTCTATTCGCTGGGTATGGCCGCACCTCCTTTTGCAAGAATCCATTTTTAACGCTGCTGATAAAAAATCTCTCACCCAGCTGGTAACGGGTGAAACTGTCTCTTTTAAGATGAAGCACAACAACGATTTGATGAGACTCTATACCTATGTTCCTGTTGACGTAGGAGAACAGCTCAAGGGAGCGTTGGAATTAAGTCAAACGCTTGTACCATTGGAGAACTATTCCAGAGCGATGCTGAGCAGAGCTTTCACCATCACTGCTCTTCTTGGATTGATTTGTGGACTGATCCTCTATTTTTTTATCAACTGGAAGGTACGCCTGCCTTTAAGCAAACTTATGAATCAAGCAGAGCGTATTGGTCACGGCGACTTTAGTTCCAATCATGACATCACCGGGCATGATGAACTTGCCGAGCTGGCAAGAACCATGAACGACATGTGTTCACGTTTGCTTATCGCCAAGGAAAAGATCAAATTTGAATACGATACCCGCCTGAAGACGCTAGAACAGCTTCGCCACACGGAACGCCTCTCTTCGTTTGGTGTGATTTCCGCAGGTATTGCTCACGAACTGGGCACCCCTTTAAATGTCGTTGACGGCAGGGCAAAAATGATAATCAAGGAAGACTTACAGGCCGAGGAAATCCGAGACTGTGCCCAGATTATCAAAAATCAAGCGGAACGAATGACCGGTATAGTCAGGCAGCTGCTTGATTTTACCAGGCGTCCCAAACAACACATTTCGAAGGACAATGTAGCTCTGCTCATCAAACAGGTATTCCTGTTACTCTATCCCATGGCGGTAAAACAGCAGGTCTTTTTTACCCTCACTCAGCAAGAAGAAACTGATGTCGTCTTGCAGGCAGATTTTTCACAGCTTCAGCAGGTCTTCGTCAACCTGCTCATGAATTCTATCCAGGCAATGCCGAAAGGTGGCAAAGTAGAGGTCGGCCTCTCCAACACCATACTCACCAGTTCTTCACAGCAGGAGGGTCCACCTGCAAAGTATATCACGATACGAATACATGATGAAGGAGAAGGCATACAAGAAGAGGATCTCGAACACATCCTTACTCCTTTCTTTACCACTAAGGCTGTTGGCTCAGGTACAGGGCTTGGGCTTTCCATTGCCCACGGCATAATTGAAGAGCATGGCGGCTGGATTGATATTGAAAGCCGCGTACAGAAAGGAGCATGTTTTACTGTCTATCTACCCATGCAGGAGTTGAAAGAATGAAAGGGGGAATTCTCGTCATTGAAGACGACCAGGATATGTGTGATATGCTTACCGTCGGCCTCGCTCGCCGCGGTTACACCATATCGACGTATGTTTCAGGTAAAGAGGGACTTGCTGCTCTACGTTCAAAAATGGTAGATGTCGTTCTTGCCGATATTCATTTGCCGGACATGAACGGGTTGGATATTTGTGCGGATATAGTCGCCAATCAGCCTGATATCCCGGTGATTATCATGACAGCTTTTGGCAGCATGGATACAGCAATTGCGGCGATACGTGCCGGTGCCTATGATTTTGTCACCAAGCCGCTGGATCTTGATATGCTCTCTTTGTCGCTGGACAGGGCCGTGCATTATGGAAACCTGAAACAAACCGTCAAAAAACTGCAGGAGGAGGTCAAAAACCCACATTTTTTTGACAACCTGATTGGTCAAAGTCCGGCAATGGAGGAGTTGTTTGCCAAGATCAGCCGAATTGCCGATTCTGAAGCATCTTTGCTGATAACAGGTGAGAGTGGGTCCGGAAAAGAACTGACGGCAAGGGCTGTTCATCAGCACAGTAAGCGCAGCAAACATCCGCTGATCTCCATAAACTGTGCCGCTATGCCGGGGCAACTCCTGGAAAGCGAGCTCTTCGGCCATAAAAAGGGTGCATTCACAGATGCAAGAAGCCACAACCGTGGTTTGTTTCTTGAAGCAGATCAGGGGACATTGTTCTTAGATGAAGTGGGCGAGATACCCCTTGATTTGCAGCCTAAACTTTTAAGAGCTTTAGAGGAACGCCAGGTCAGACCCGTGGGCGGTACATCAGAAGTTCCATTTGATGTGCGAATAATTGCGGCAACAAATCGCGATCTTGAATCTGCGGTACTGGAAGGACTTTTCAGGGAGGATCTCTATTATCGGCTTAATGTGATTAACATTGAGATGCCGCCATTACGATCAATGGGGGCTGACATCCTTCTTCTGGCACGACACTTTATGGAACAATTTTCCTCAAAACAGGATAAAGCGATAACCGGCCTGGCGGATACCACGGCGGAAAAGTTACTGGAATACTCATGGCCGGGGAATGTTCGTGAACTGCGTAATGCCATAGAACACGCCGTGGCCCTTACCCATTTTGACACAATTGTCCCGGATGATCTACCGGAGAAAATCCGTCTTTTCAGAAATGACTATATAATGCTGGGTGCCGATGATCCCATGGAGCTCATATCAATGGAGGAGATGGAGAGAAAGTACATAATGCATGTGCTGAAAACAACCGGCGGAAACAGAACACTGACGGCACGGATTCTTAAGGTCGACAGAAAAACACTCTATCGTAAGCTTCAGCGTTATGAGAATAATTCAACAGTATAACCAGTGGTAATGGTACTTTAATTCGGTTGCAAAAATTTCTGATTCTAGGCAAGCGTGGCATTTTGCCCCACAAAGGCAAAATGCCACAATCATGATGTGAAGGAATAATAATGTAACTCTCATTCTGTATTCTCCCCCCCTCTATACAGGTCAGCGGATTTCTTTGATCTCGTCTTAACAACCTCCTCGACAACGATACTCTTTTTCTGCCGGGGCAGAATGCCCCGTTTCTCAGTGGCAGACGCTACTTTTTTCTCAGTAGAGAGCAAATTGGCGGGTGCTTTAATCATTCACGCTCACTCATTCTTAATAAATACAATGTGTTTCCATACATTTACCTGTAACTCATAGTCCGGATCGAATCGTATGGCACTTAAATTGCTATTCGTTCCATGGATTTTTAAACATATTCATACACTTTTACTCAAAAGGTTGAACGTGAAAATTATTATTGGAATAACCCAGGATCCGGCACACATTGAAGACTCTATCTCTCGTTATACTGGAGAAAAACACTCTTTAACCGAACTCGGTCCGTTTGTTTCCCGAACAGAGGCGCTTGACTGGCTGGTTTTTTTGAAAAGCAGAATTGGCAATCTCGAAGAAATCCATGCCGATGCTGTAAAAAACGATGAAGCTGTCTGGTATGGGTTTACGTTTGAACAACGGCTAGAGAAGTAGCGACCGGAAACTGCTCCCTCACTCGGGGTATCTCGCTGATGGAGTCGATCGCCTCTTTTTTGCAGGCCACTGTCTCTCTACACCTAATAACGTTGTATTCGATCAGAATTTTATTTGAAATTGCGGCAATCTATATACATGTAAAATACTGAAACAATTTAATATTTTGCAAACACAAAACATACCCTGACCATAAACACAACGGATAATTCGAGGACCGATGGATATCTTTTTACTAGCACTCACTGTTGTCTTGGCTGGTGGGGTTTTTGCGCTGTTTACCTGCCGGTGGTTCACCCTGATGAAGGTGGGTTATATAGCTATTACGGTCACAGGGTGTTTTATAGGGTTATATGCACTAGCGATGTCTCATCGGGAAGACGCAGTGACAACACTGTCGGCAACATGGCAGCATCTTTTCAGCTTTTCGTTTTCCTTGGACCCCCTCAGCGCCTTTTTTCTTCTGCCTGTTTTTATTATTTGCCCGCTGGCGGTACTTTACAGTTTCCATTATATGGATAAGCCCGATCATTGCGGCAGGGTGGCTGTAAACTATTTTTTCCTTTCCCTGCTGATCATCTCCATGGCACTTGTGACAACGGCAGACGATATTATCAGTTTTGCCCTGGTCTGGGAGCTAATGTCGCTGTCTTCATTTTTTCTGGTTATGCATGAATATCAGCAGCAGGCTACACGAAAGGCTGGATATATCTATCTGGTATTCACGCAGGTTGGGGCTATGTTCATCTTTGCCGCCTTTGCCCTTGCCTACAGCTATACAGGAGACTTTGGCTTTCAATTTCTTGCCGGACTGCCTGGCACTATAAAGGCGTCGGTCTTCTTCCTTGCCCTTGTAGGATTTGGTTCAAAGGCAGGTATTTTCCCCCTTCACATTTGGCTGCCGCATGCCCATCCTGCGGCACCGAGTCATGTTTCGGCCGTCATGTCGGGAGTCATGATCAAGATGGGGATATACGGCATTTTCAGACTCTATACAGCTCTGGATGTAACGGAAATACTCTTTGGTCAGGTAGTGCTGGCTCTGGGGATGGTCTCAGGTATTCTTGGTGTTGTTTATGCACTGGGGAAACATGATCTTAAAAAATTACTGGCCTACCACAGCGTTGAAAACATAGGGATTATTCTTATCGGTGCCGGTGTGGGAATGATTGGTGTTGCTTCAGGCAATACTCTAATGGCAGGCTTTGGCTTTGCAGGCGGTTTGCTCCATGTACTCAATCACTCAATTTTTAAATCCATGCTGTTTTTCGGAGCTGGGGCAGTTCTGCAAAAAAGCGGGGTCAGACATATTGATCAGCTGGGTGGACTCATCAAGAGAATGCCAACCACCGGTAAAACCTTTCTGGTCGGTTCCGTATCAATTTCCGGTCTCCCGCCGTTTAACGGCTTTATCAGCGAGTTTTTGATTTACTATGGAGCATTCCACGGTCTGAGCTTGTCCGGGGCATCTTTTATTTTTGCAATGTTTGCAATTCTTTCTCTCGCCATAATCGGAGGTCTGGCAGCAGCCTGTTTTTCCAAGGTGGTTGGTGTTGTGTTCCTGGGTGAGCCTCGCACAGGGAAAGCTGCCGGTGCGGTTGAAGCCGGAATATCCCTCACCGTGCCCATGATTTTTCTGGCTGTGGTTTGCCTGGTCATCGGAATTTTCCCTGAGCCGTTCATCTTTGCGGCATTTCAAGGTTTAACAAGCATAAAGAGCCTCCCTCCCCTCAGCAATGATGAGATAGCACTGGTTGCAGGTAATCTTGCGCTGGCAGGCCGATTGATCCTGGTGGTTGTTCTTTTGAGCGCACTGCTTCGCAAGATTCTCTATCGTAAAAAAGAGATAGCGCAGGGACCGACATGGGGCTGTGGCTTTAGTCAACCGACGGTGAAAATGCAGTATACCGGAACATCCTATGCGATGAGTATTGTCGGTTTTTTCCGTCCTTTTGTTCGCCTGCACACCAATTATTCCGGGATCCGAAGAATCTTTCCGGGGCGAACCACATATGATACGCATGTCAATGACATTGCAGAGGTGGCACTCACCGAGCGTCTGGTTACCCCGCTTCTCTTTTTCCTGAGCAAACTGCGCTGGATTCAGCATGGCCATATACAGTTATATATCGGCTATATCATTGTAACGATCATCGTTCTTCTCCTGTTTATCTGAGGCACACATGGAAACGTATATATCACTTGCCATTGCGCTCCTGATTCCACCACTTTTTCCAGGCATAATTTTAAAGGTGAAAGCCTTTTTTGCAGGGAAGAAGGGGCCACCACTGCTCATCAAGTATTACACTCTAATCAAACTGCTGCACAAAGGTTCCGTCTACAGTAACAGCACAAGTTTTGTTTTTAAACTTGGCCCCATCGTTTCCTTTGCTTCTGCATTTATTGTGCTGTTATTTTTCCCGTTTGCAGGTAATCCATCTCTGTTTTCGTTCCATGGCGATGTTATCGTCCTTTTTTATCTCTTGGGGGTCGGGAGATTTTTTACCGTTGCAGCAGCCCTTGACACCGCCTCACCCTTTGAGGGTATGGGATCAGCGCGGGAGGTATTTTTTTCCACCCTGGCAGAATTAACCATTTTCACCGTCCTCATACTTTTCTTCCGCCTCAATGGCTCGCTCAGTTTCGCTGAGTATTTCATCGGAGAGAACTCTATCTCTTTGCTCAATGCTTCGGGTGCTCTCTTACTTTTTGTTATCGTCGCCATGTTCATGGTGCTGCTCACTGAAAACTCAAGAGTTCCTGTTGATGATCCGGCAACCCATCTAGAACTCACCATGATTCATGAAGTCATGATTCTGGATCACAGTGGTCCTGACCTCGCCCTTATTGAACTGGGCGCATTGTATAAGTTGTTCTTTTACTCAGCTTTCATCGCTCACCTCATCTATCCGTTTACGCTGGTGGGCGGGCTTCTCAACACTTTGATCTTTTATGGTTTACTCGCTGTTATTTATGCTGCTGTGGGAATTACCGAATCAATAATGGCACGTTTTAAAATGGACCTGGTTCCTCAATTCATCCTTACCTCCTTTGCCTTGGTCTTTTTTGCAGCCATCTTGACCATGGGAGTTTTGCCATGACAAATAGTACTGTTGCAATTCTGGTTATTATCCTGCTTTCCGTTCTCCTGTCTCTGGGCTCAACCAGATTAATAGCTCTGGTAAAGATCATGGCTCTTCAGGGAATCATGGTTTCGCTTACTCCTTTATTCCTCAAAGATCACGGAACACTTAGCAGTGGAGCAATTATCTTTTTTCAGATCATGATCATGATTAAAGGTCTGCTCATTCCGGGCCTGCTCTATATGGCAGTGAAAAGAGTGGCCATAAAACGGGAAATTGAACCCTTTATCGGATATCACGCCTCTATATTGTCAGGATTGGCCATACTCATCTTTGCAGTCTTCATCACCAACCAGCTGAGTATATCTTTACCTCCCGGGCATGATATTGTCCTGATAACAGCCATTACCACCATGGCCTCCGGTTTTTTTCTGATGATGGCGAGAAGCAAGGCGATTACTCAGGTCATTGGCTATCTGATGCTGGAGAACGGTATTTACCTCGTCGGCACCGCTTTGACGAAACACAGCCATACTCTCTATGTGGTTGAGTTTGGGGTACTGCTTGATCTGCTGGTTGGCGTAATGATTATGGGAATCATCCTGCACAATATCAACAGTGCTTTTGATGATGTGGACACCACCTTACTTGGACGCTTAAAGGATTGAGACAATGATAGAGTTTGTTTTTCTTCTGCCGCTGGCAACCGGCCTGACGGCGTTGGCTCTGCCCGCATCTCTTGGCAGGTTTCTGCTGCTGATCAGTGCGATATTACATCTTCAGCTTTCAGTGATGAGCTGGATGGGAAAACTCACCCCGGTCTATGCCAATTTCTTCAATGCTTCTCCAGAAGGAATGCTGATTCTCATTGTGACTTCTTTTATTTTTGTCTGCATTTCAGTGTATTCATTTTCGTACATGAATGAGACCGAAATGGAGAATAAGCCTGTGTTTATTTGCTGTATGCTGCTTTTTCTCGGCACCATGTCCATGGTGGCTCTTTCAGATCATCCTATTGTGCTGTGGATAGCCATTGAAGCAACCACACTTGTCAGCGCACCTCTTATTTTTATACATCGTTCCAAAGAGGCACTGGAGGCCACGTGGAAATATGTTCTCATCTGTTCAGTAGGAATAGCTCTGGCTCTTCTTGGCTGCTTTTTCATTACCCTGGCCATGGATCTTGGAAATCTTGAGACGCCTCTCACTTTCAGCTCCCTCAATACCGTTGCCTCTCAGCTTGATCCGCTCTGGCTCAAAGTCGGATTCGTCTTTGTGGTTATCGGTTTCGGCACGAAGATGGGGCTTGCCCCCATGCATACCTGGCTGCCGGATGCTCATAGCGAGGCGCCAAGTCCTGCCTCTGCTCTGCTCTCAGGAGCACTTCTTAACTGCGCATTTTTAGGGATCTACAAGACCCATATCGTCATGAATGCAGCCGGGCTTGGTGATTTCTCGGGTAATGTTCTCATTGGTTTCGGGCTGGTCTCGATGGTGGTTGGTGCTATTTTCATCATAAGTCAGCCGGATTACAAAAGAATGCTTGCCTACTCCAGTATTAAAAACATGGGAGTTATCGCCTTTGGCGTGGGAGTCGGCGGATTTGCCCTCTATGGGGCATTCCTGCATATCATTCATCATTCCCTTGTGAAATCATCGCTCTTTCTCTCAGCGGGAAATATTCTCCTCGGCTTTGGTACGAAAAAGGTACAGCGGGTAGGAGCAGTCATTCGTCATCTGCCTAAGACGTACGTGTCGTTTTTTGCCGGCTTTATCGGTATTTCAGGACTTCCTCCCTTTGGTCTGTTTATCAGTAAAATTATAATAATTATTGGAGCATTCCAAGAGCATCGCTATATAAGCGTGGCTGTCTTCATAGCCACTACCACCCTGGTCGCTGCCGGAACCGGTCGTATTTTCATGTCAATGTCCTATGGCGATACCAAGGAAAATCTTCAAATACCGGAAAAGACCATGCGTCTCCTGCCGGCCTTTGCTTTGCTGCTGGTCTCCTTCATTCTCTGTATATGGCTGCCCGATGTGGTCTTTAATACTATTTATGAATCAATTCAAAAGATAGGAGGTACTCTTCATGGATAACCTCTTGGAAATTAAAAATGGTGTGGCGATATCCAGGGAGGCTGTCCCTGAGGTATCCTATGAGCAGTTCTTTACCACTCTCGCTGATTTCACCCGGAATGAGGGATTTATTGTCCAGTTCTTCGCCTATGAAGAACAAGGAGGATATAAACTGCTGGCTGTCGTCCGTAATACCGGACTGTATATCATCGGAACCACGGTTGAAAAAACATTCACATCATTGACAGGCAGTGTCAGCGAAAAGTTTCATATGTTTGAAAGGGAGATTGCCGAGCAGTTCGGCCTCAAACCCGATGGCCATCCCTGGCTGAAAATGGTGCGTTACCATAAAAACTACAGCGGTGCAAAAGATGTTTTTGGTAACGATTATCAGAATGAAATACCTGGTAACTATCCATATTTCAGTGTCGAAGGTGAAAGTATCCATGAAGTAGCCGTGGGGCCTGTTCATGCCGGTATTATTGAGCCGGGACATTTTCGGTTTCAATGTGCCGGTGAGGAGGTGCTGCATCTTGAAATCCAGCTGGGATATCAGCACCGGGGAATTGAAAAGATGCTCCCAAGCATGCCGCAAAAAAGGCTGCCGATCATCGGTGAGTCAATTGCTGGTGACACTGCCGTCGGTCACAATCTTTGTCTGTGTCAGGGAATTGAAGCGCTGGCCGGTCTTAAAATTGACAGAGGGGCAGCTCTCATACGGACCATTGCCCTTGAGCTTGAACGTATCGCTAACCATATAGGCGATCTTGGAGCCCTCAGCGGCGATGTGGCTTTCAATCCTCCTGCAGCCTATTTTGGCAGAATCAGAGGTGAATTTCTCAATCTGCTGCAAATATTGGGCGGTAGCAGGTTTGGCAAAGGGCTGGTACGCCCAGGAGGTGTAACCCACCTCATGGGAGAAGAGCAGCGAAGATTGCTCCGGGAGAAACTCAAGGAAATCACCCCCGAGATCGAGCATGTTTGCGACCTGCTCTTTACAGCACATACCGTACAGGCAAGGTTTGAACACATCGGAACAGTGACCAAAGAGATGGCTAAAGATCTGGGACTCGTGGGCTATGCCGGCAGAGCCTGCAACATACCCTATGATGCCCGGGTGACATTCCCGAGTGAGTGTTATGCTGAACTCCCTGCCAATAGCAATCATGTAACCAATGGGGATGTCAACAGCAGGGCGACGGTACGGCGTGAAGAGATTATGCATTCTCTTGATCTTATTGCGTTGCTCATCGACAAATATGAAATGCTTGAAGAACAGCCAAAAGCCGTAGTAACTGAAGATCACATGCTCGATGCTAATTCTGTGGTTGTTACTATTAATGAAGGATGGCGAGGCGAACTTTCTCACTGCATTCTTACCGATAGCAATGGTTCAATCCAGCGCTACAAAATCAAAGATCCTTCGTTTCACAACTGGACAGGCCTTGCCATGTCTTTACGAAATCAGGAAATTTCAGATTTTCCGCTGAATAATAAAAGCTATAATCTTTCTTATTGCGGCTTTGATCTGTAAAACAGTACGAGATAAATACTGGGCCTGATCGGATAGAAGAATACATATGGATTTACCATGCTGAAAATACTACGGAACAAAATGGAGCAGGGATACAAGACTTCTCCATATCCCAAAGAGCCAATTACTCTCTATCACAGATTTAGAGGGCTACCCCTCATACAAGAAAATTGCGATATGGAAATTGCACGGAAATGCAGCGACTTGTGCCCTCAGGACGCCATAGATGCTCCGGCAAAAACTATAGATTTGGGACGATGTACCTTTTGCGGTCATTGCGAAACTGTAGAGGATGGCGCATTTGTTCGTTTCAGTGAAAATTTTGAGCTCGGTGCTGCCCAGCGAAATGAGCTTGTCACCGCTGGTTCTCTGCCAGATCTTGCCGATCATTCACAACAGCATTTTAAAAAACTTTTTGGCCGTTCATTACAGCTTCGTCAAGTTTCGGCGGCAGGCTGCAATGCCTGTGAGGCAGACACCAATGTACTCAACACACCCTTTTTCGATCTGTCCCGCTTTGGCATTGACTTTGTCGCTTCACCACGCCATGCTGACGGGATCCATGTGACCGGTCCAATTTCACTCAACATGAAACAAGCTTTACTGGACACGTTCGAAGCTGTACCTTCACCAAAAATAGTGATCGCCAGCGGCAGCTGTTCTATTTCCGGGGGCCCGTTCTATGGAAGCAATGAAATTGTAGGCGATTTGAACAGTCTCCTTCCCGTGGATCTGTATATTCCCGGTTGCCCTCCGCATCCATTAACGACTCTTCATGCCCTGCTGAGTTTTTTCAAATGAATCGTTGCAGGTGTTTAATTCCTGTAAAGTCCTATATTATAGACCTATAGCGTAGTCAGTACCAAGCATCACCACATAGAGACCACACTCAAAAAGGAGTATATCGTGGCTATTATTACCATTTCTAGAGGATCTTATAGCCGCGGCAAGGAAGTTGCCGAGGCCCTTGCAGAAAAGTTAGGCTATGAATGCGTTTCCAGGGATATTCTTTTGGAAACCTGTGCAGAGTTTTCTATTCCGGAGATACGGCTGGTCAAGGCCTTACACGACGCTCCCTCCATCCTCGAGCGGTTCAACCATGGCAAGGAACGTTACATAAGCTACTTTCGCGCCGCTTTCCTCCACCACATGATCCGTGATAATATTGTCTATCATGGATTAAATGGCCATTTCTTTTTGCAGGAGATCAGCCATGCCCTCAAGGTGAGGATCATCGCCAACCTGGAAGATCGTGTTAAAGAGGAAATGAAGCGAGAGAACTGCACTGCGGAAGAGGCCCGTTATCAGTTAAAGAAGGATGATGAAGAGCGGCGAAAATGGAGCAGGCACCTTTACGGCAAAGATACTTTGAATTGCAGTCTTTATGATTTGGTACTTCATATCGACACCTTAAGTGTTAATGATGTTGTCGACATCCTTCAAAATGTTGTTGCAAAAGGGAAATTTGATGCGACTCCGGAGTCAGCCGCCGCGCTTAAAGAATATGCTCTGCTGGCCAACATTCATGCTCATATTGTCAATGCATCGCCTCAAGCCACCGTGGAAATACATGATAAAATTGTCACACTCGGTCATCTTGAAGGCAGTCTGAAACATGACGAAGATTTTCGGCAAAGAACAGCACAGGAACTCATTGATGAATATAACCTGAAGGATGTTATTTTCAGTAAACCGGTTAAGGCGAGAAAAGATCATATAAACACGTTCTACAATCTGGATGTCAAATAATCAATGTCCATCCACTTGAGCCGAACTTCAAAGGGTGATACTCCAGCTGAGAAGAGATCCCTTTGAAGCCCGCTCCATCTTTTCCGTAAATACCTCCCCAGCGGCCGTCAACACCAGGGAGCCTATCCTCTTTACATCAGTCCTTTTAACCAATTTTGTGCTTTCCAAGGTGTGCCCAACATGTTCAGCGGAAAAAGCTGCCTCCCCCACCGTTTCGATAGACCCTGGAAGAAATGTGGGGTGCATTCACGCCACATCAGTTGTGGTATTGGCTATGGTTTGTAGTTTTTGATACCGATGATTTGAGAGGGCCGCCTGCCGTCATTGTGGTCTGCAGTTTTCGACATCGACTGTCCGATTAGCCTTGAACGGCCACACTGCACAGAAAGACACGATTTCCCCAGGGAAGGCTCGCCAGAAACAGAAAACCTGTTCACGAGGCTACTTCGTTGTACATACTACTGGAATCACAAACGAGTATAAGGCAACCGCTAGCAAAATGTTCCCCGCTCAAATGGCGGGGGTTTTAGCCTTTTGCAGAAACAATCAAAAGAGAAAGTTTCGTGGGAATGAAGTAAAAACAGGGAGAGCGGACTACCCGGGAGGACTACTGTCGAAGATCACTTTATTAGCCCATCTGAACAACCGGTATGGTGAGGCCATCAAGTATTACACGCACTCTTTTTGTGAGTTCCTCGCCGCTGAAGGGCTTTTGCAGAAATTCCTGTTCCTTAAGGTCCAACGCCCTGACAGCACCGCTGTAGGCAGGATGCCCACTAATGGCAAGTACTTTTACTCCGGCATTTATGGACTGGAGGCTCTTCAAAAATCCAACACCTCCCATTCCCGGTAACCCCACATCCATAATGACGAGATCTACTGTATTGTTGTCATAGATTTCCAGCCCTTCTTCACAACTCCCGGCTGTCAGAACATCGTAGCCGCAGCGTTCAAGAAAATGCTTACCAATGCTCATGATATCTTCTTCATCCTCAACAAACAAAATGACCTCTCCGCCTGTCGAACTACCCGGGACGCATTTTTCCTCCTGGGGTTTTTTTTCGGTATAATCAACGCTTATTGAGGGAATATAGATATCAAATGTACTTCCTGAATCGGGCATACTTGTGCAATCAACATACCCTCCATGGCTTTTGACAATGGAGGAAATAACTGAGAGGCCAAGGCCCGATCCCCTGCCTTTCTCTTTTGTCGTGAAAAAAGGTTCAAAAATGTTTTCGATGAGATCCTCGCTCATGCCAATGCCGGTGTCAGAAACACTGAGGTGCATGTATGAACCGGGAGTGATTCCCAGCTTCATTGACAATGGGCTGTTTTTGGTGAGCTCAATATTGTCGGTTGTAATAACCAATTTTCCGCCGCCCGGCATGGCATCCATTGCATTAATACACAGATTCATGACAATTTGTTCACACTGGCCCGCGTCGCCATTGATCAGGAAGAGCTCTGAATCGAGCCTGTGTTCAATTGTTATGTTGCGCGGCGTAGTGCGAAGAAGCAGAAATTCAACTTCCTCCACTATAGTATTGAAGTCCAGCTTGACCTGACGGTGAGGGGATTTTCTGCCAAACACCAGGAATCGCTGTGCAAGATCACTGCCCTTTTCAACAATTGCCTGTATCTGTTTCAATAATTCAAAGTCCTTTGAACCATTGGTCTTTCCCGACAATGCCACTTCTGTGTACCCCAGAACACAGTGTAGAATATTATTGAAATCATGTGCAATACCGCCGGAGAGGGACGCCAGGGTTTCTCGTTTCTGTGCATGGATAAGTTGCTCCTTTACCTTGTGGTAATCACCTAGCTGGAGGGTCAGCTGTTCCACCTGCTTTTCAAGGTTTTGAACGCGGACACTCTCTGACTGTTTCTCCATCTTCGACATTGCTGCTCCCGATTACTTCTTTTCTCCCTTAACGTGACATGACGCTCTGTCTGAAACGTCAGCCCATGCTGCGGGCATATTACTCATCCCCAGCGAGAGGACGTATTTCCCCATCTCTCACATCTGGAGTCAAGCAAGTATTGTACCACTATGGGTGGAGAGAGAATATCAGGGTACCAGCCGGATACGTGCTGAATCCATATTGATTACTTGGGAAATGTGCACACTTCAATGTGCAAGGGATACACATGAAACACAGCGATGAGAAGAGAGGCCTGCACGGGATACGCATGGCCCGTTACTCACCCTGCAGTTGAATGTCGAGCGATTTGATTTTCTGCAAAAGAGTGTTTCTGTGAATATGGAGCATTCTTGCCGTTTTCGCCTGGTTCCAGTTGCAGATACGCAAGGCGCGTTGAATATAGGTGCGTTCGAATACCTGGCGCGCCTTGAGAAGCCCCTGGTCAAACTGTTTGTAATCCTGGTCGCTTTTGTCGTTAACCAGGAGCTCAAAGGGCAGATCTTTGGTGTCGATCCACTTTTCATTGGCTCTCAAGACGACGAGACGTTCAATGAGATTCTCCAGTTCGCGTATATTTCCCGGCCAGTGGTACGACTCCAGCACCTCCATGGCATCGGCAGTGATCCCTTCAATGTTCTGGTTGAGTTTACGATTGAATTTGTCGAGAAAGTAGTTTACCAGCAATGCGATATCACCATCTCGCTTTCGAAGAGGCGGCAGTTCAATGGGTATTACGTTAAGTCTGAAAAACAGGTCCTCACGAAATTTTTCTTCATCGACCAGTTGTTTGAGTGATATGTTTGTTGCCGTTACTACTCGCGTATCGACTTTAATGGTGAGATTTCCGCCTACACGGGTGAACTCCGAATCCTGAAGGAAACGTAAAAGCTTTGCCTGCAGTTCCAGTTTCAGGGATGGTATTTCATCAAGGAATATCGTACCATTATCGGCATATTCAAATTTCCCGATACTCCGTGTCTGAGCACCCGTAAACGCACCTTTCTCATGGCCGTATAATTCGCTTTCCATCAATTCAGATGGTATTGCAGCGCAATTAATCGCCACAAAGGGTTTATTTGACCTCTGGCTCTTCGCATGGATTGCTTGGGCGATGAGTTCTTTGCCGGTTCCACTTTCACCATAAATAAGAACATTGCTGGTGGTGGCAGCCACTTTGTCAACAATGCTGAATACCTCCTGCATGCATGCCGACTGCCCTATTATTTGTCTGTTTTTTGCAAATTGGGAGACTTCCGAGCGTAAATAATTGACTTCCCTTTCCAGCATTCTTTTCTGTAAAGCTCTGGAAATCACATTGAGAATCGAGTCTGGATCAATGGGTTTTGTTATATAATCATAGGCCCCTGTTTGAATAGAAGCTGTTGCCTCCTGGGCCCGGTCTATGGCTGAAACCATTATAACGTCTATGCTTTTATCGCTTTTTTTCAGTCTTTTCAGGGTTTCTATACCATCCATGTCAGGCATGGTCACATCAAGCAGAACCAGGTCGAAATTTTCGCGGTTCAGCAGCTCCAGTGCCTTGAATCCGCTGTCTACGGAGCGAACGGTATAATCATCTTCGAGGATTGCCTCCAATGATTCACGGGCGCCAATATCATCATCCACAATGAGAATGCGTGTTGATTTTGATCTAGATTTCACCATCTCATTCCTCCACGACCTTTATGATGCACAACTATCTCTATTTTTGTCATACAAATAAGCACGTTACGCCAACATGCACATTATAATATGCACATTACACTTTAATGTGCACCCCCGCAGAAGCCCACTGTTTTCCTGGGGCAATACTGAAAATAGTCTGTTTTTCCTGCCCGGTAAAGCATTGAATAGCCAATAGCAGAACCGACCTCCGCACCTCCTCAAAAAATATTACTTGTATAATTACAGAGTGTTATACGGAAAGATAATCCCGCAACCAGAATGGCACAGGGCTTGCTCCTATGAGCATCATAGTTTGGCACCAGGCAATAAAGAGCTGTTTGCACCTATAACAATATGTCTCAGGAGGACAATATGAAAAAAGCAGTCGCCCAAATCATCGTGATTGGAATTACAGTTATGACCTTTGCCACCCCTCTGCTTGCCGGAGGAGGATGTGGTCCCTGAGTCACAGTAAAAAAGATACATCCCTACTGAGGTAAGACCGCAATCCTTCCCGGGATAGCTTGCCTCGGTAATCCCCTGGAAAGCCACAGGCAGATCATCGCCTGTGGCTTTTTTTTCACATCGCCTTCCAGTACACTTGCAAAAACCCTATCTTTTTGTTGTATTGGTACGATATTGTTATATTATTTATTCACTCCATACATAATAAAAGAGGAGTAAAGGTCCAGCTTTTATAGTAAATTTGCGTGTAATGTACGGAGAACGGGCAAGATTGACTGCTGTAATGCGTTATCTTCAGGTTGGGCGATGAGCATACGTGTTTGTAGTTTCTATGTTATTTTTGTTGTACTGGCTTTTCTTGGCTGCAGCCCTGAAAGTGAGGATCAGGAAAAATCATCCTCCCGGGAAGTTGTAACCAGTGCAGAGATACAGCGAGGTGGGGTCTACAGGCTGCCTCTGGATATTATGCCAACCACCCTGGACCCGCCATATATTGAAGATGGCTTTGGGGTATCCATTGCCCATCAAATATATGACGGATTGGTCCAGTACGGTCCGTACCTCAACGTTCTGCCTGCCGTAGCCAGAGACTGGCAGATTGAAAAGCAGGGGAGAATTCTACGTTTTTATTTGCGCCAGGAGGCAACTTTTCATGATGGCGAGCCAGTAACCGCAGGGGACGCGGTTTTCTCCCTGCAGAGGCTTTTCAG
>JGI12210J13797_10084987_pt1 | contig 17130 bp, 9 predicted proteins | sample ElkSlonscriptome_3_FD_13797 | JGI IMG/M metagenome (IMG submission 13797)
CTCGCCGCGCAGCGCCGCCGCATACAGGGCGGACAGCTCGCGCTCGATGATCCCGAGCGACCACCCGTCGGCGACGATGTGGTGGATGACCAGCACCAACAGCCAGCGCTCCGCCCCGACCTCGAGCAGGTGAGCGTGCAGCAGCGGGCCGCACGTGAGGTCGATCGGTCGGTGCAGCAGCGCCTCGACCCGCCGCACCACCTCCTCACGCGGGGCCTCACCTCCCGCGCCCCGTAGGTCCACGCGCGCCAGCTCGACCGGCGCCGGCGGGTGGATCACCTGGAGCGGGCCCTCGTCACCGAGCCGGAAGGTCGTCCGCAGGCTCTCGTGTCGAGCGACGAGCCCGCTGAGCGCGGACGCGAGCGCGTCTGCGCTCAGGCGCCCGCGCAGCTCCACCACGACCGGCATGTTGTAGGCCACGTCGGCGCCGGGCAGCTGGCTCAAGAACCAAAGCCGCCGCTGCGAGAGCGACAGCGGCAGCGTCCCCGCGTGCGGACGGGCCACGAGCTGGGCGTCCTGCGGCGACGCGCCGCGAGACTCCGCCACGAGCGCGTCGATGTGGCCGGCGAGCTGGGCGAGCACGCTCCGCTCGAACACCGCGCGCAGCGGCAGCTCCACGCCAAAGAGCGCGGGCAGGCGGGCCACGAGCTGGGCGGCGATGAGGCTGTGGCCCCCGAGCGCGAAGAAGTCGTCGTCGGCACCGACCTCGAGCTCGGCCCCGAGCCCGGCCCCGAGCCCCGCCTCGGAGGAGCCGAGCAGCTCGGCCCACAGCGCGGCCAGCGTGGCCTCGGTGGGGGTCGCGGGCGGGCGGTGCTCGCCGCTTTGCAGGTCGGAAGAGGTGGGCGCCGGCAGTCGCTTGCGATCGATCTTGCCGTTGGCCGTCAGCGGGAGCGCCGGCAGCCGCACGAAGATCTCGGGCACCATGAAGCGCGGCAGCTCGGCGACGAGCGTCGAGCGCAGCGTCTCGGGCTCGGCGTCTGCGCCCGGAGCGGGGCTCCAGTAGGCGACCAGCCGCTCGTCGCCCGAGCGGCCCCGGGTGACCACGACCGCCCGCTCCACCGCCGAGATCCGCTCGAGCGCCGCCTCGATCTCGCCCAGCTCGATCCGAAAGCCGCGCAGCTTGATCTGGTGGTCGACGCGGCCGAGGTACTCGATCTCGCCTTCGGCACGGAAGCGGACCAGATCACCGGTCTGGTACATGCGCCCCCCCGCGAAGGGGTTGGGCACGAAGCGCTCGGCGGTCAGCTCGGGGCGCTGGAAGTAGCCCCGCGACACGCCCGCGCCGCCGATGAACAGCTCGCCGGCGACCCCCAGCGGCACTGGCTGCCGCTCGCGATCGAGGATGTAGACCGAGGTGCCGGCGATGGGCCGGCCGATCGAGGGCTCGCCCGTCAGGTCGCGCGGGACGAGGCACCACGTCGAGTAGACCGTCGCCTCCGTCGGCCCATAGAGGTTGTAGAGTCGGTCGATCCGCGAGCGCCGATACACCCGCCGCGACAGCTCCCCGCTCAGCTTCTCGCCCGCGAGGTTGACCACCCGCACGCTCGGCGGCAGCTCCCCCGAGCGGACCAGCTCGGCCATCGCCGAGGGCACCGTGTTGACGAGCGTGACGCGGTCGCGCGCGGGCAGCTGGGGCAGCGCCAGCGCGTCTTCGACCAGCAGGATCGTGCCGCCGACCGCGAGCGGCAAGAAGATCTCGAAGACCGAGATGTCGAAGCAGACCGAGGTCGAAGCGAGGGTGCCCCGCAGGTCCTCGACCGAGAACACGCCGCGCGCCCAGGCGAGCAGGGCCAGGACGTTGCGGTGCTCGACCATCACCGCCTTCGGCCGCCCGGTCGAGCCCGAGGTGTACAGCAGGTAGGCGACGTCCTCGGGGCCCGCGATCGCCCCCAGCGGGTCGGCCAGCTCGGCCTCGATCGCCGCCGACTCGCGCTCGAGATCGACCACGATCAGCCCCGCGACGGGCTGCGCGAGCAGCTCGAGGCGGTCCGAGCCCGTCGTCACGAGGATCTGCGCCTGCGAGTCCTCGAGCATCAGGCGCTGACGCTCGAGCGGGTAGCGCGGGTCGATCGGGACGTAGGCGGCGCCCGCCGCTAGCACCGCGAGCAGGGCCACGATGAGCGGCGTACGCCGCTCGAGCGCGACGCCGACCCGCGTCCCGGGCCCGGCCCCGCGGCGCTGCAGCGCGCGAGCGAGGCGGCTGACCCGGCGACCCAGCTCGGCGTAGCCGAGCGTCTCGTCCCCGCAGACCAGCGCCACCGCCTCGGGCGTCGCCGCGCACTGGCGCTCGAGCAACGCCGTCACGCTGGGCTCCGCCGGCGTCTCGCCGGGCACACCGCTCCACTGGTCGACGAGCGTGGCTCGGGCCGACGCCGTGAGCAGCGGCAGCCGCGTCACCGCTTGGGTGGGGTCGGCGACGACCGCCTCGAGCAGCGTGCGCAGGTGGCCGGCCCAGCGAGCGATGGTCGGCTCCGTGAACAGATCGGTGCTGTAGCGGATCGCCACCTCGGCGTCGTGGCTGCGCTCGTCGATCTCGAGCACGAGATCCATCTCTGCGGTGCGCTCGGGCAGCGCGATCGGGGTGAGCCGGAGCCCCGCGACCGTGACCTCTCGCCCCTCGAGCAGCTCCGCCGTCGCGTCACCGAGCGGTTGGACCCGCTGGTGGGCGAGCATGACCTGGAAGATCGGGGAGCGGCTGGGGTCGCGCTCGCGCAGCAGCTCGCGCGCGACCCATGCAAACGGGTAGTCGGAGCGCCGCAGCCCCTCGATCAGGCCGTCTCGGGTCTGCGCGAGCAAGCCCAGGAAGTCCGGCGGATCCTCGGGCGTGAGCCGCGAGCGCAGCACGATGGGGCTCACCATGTACCCCAGCGCCCCCGCGTACTCTTGGTCGTCGCGGCCGGCGGTGGGCGTGCCCAGGCACAGCTCCTCTTGGCCGCTGAGCCGGTGCAGCAGCGCCGTGAAGGCGGCCAGGAACGTCGCGTAGAGCGTGGTGTCGCCGCGACGGGCGAGCCGGCGCAGGCCCTCGAGCAGCGCCGGGCCGATCACGAAGCGGTGAGTCGCGCCGACGAAGGTCTGCCGTGCGGGACGCGGCCGGTCGGCGGGCAGCTCCAGGACCTGCGGAACGCCGTCGAGCGTGCTCGACCAGTAGCGGCGCAGCTGCTCCCCACGCTCGGCGAGGCGTCGGCGCTGATCTTCTACGTAGCGCGCGTAGGTCCGCTCGAGCGGTTGCAGCGGGCTCGAGCCCTCGCCCGCGCGCAGCAGCTCGAGCAGCTCGTCGACCAGCATGCGCATCGACCAGCCGTCCACGGCGATGTGGTGCAGGCACAGCAGCAACACGTGCTCGGCCGGCCCCACGCGCAGCAGGTGGGCGCGGAGCGGCCGCTCGCGCTCGAGGTCGAAGGGGCGCAGGTGCAGCCGCGAGAGCGCCTCGGCGAGGTCGGGCCCCGTCAGCCCAGCGGCGTCGACCTCGACCAGCTCGGCCGCGCACGCCGCTCGGACCTCCTGCCGGGGCTGCCCGTCGATGGTGGGGAAGCTCGTGCGCAGCACGAGGTGACGGTTGACCAGCCGCTGCAGCGCCGACCGGAGCAGCGGCGCGGGATCGCGATCCGACTCGAGGTGCAGCGCAAGCCCGATGTTGTAGGCGACGCACTCCGGGTCTCCGCGCTGGATGAGCCACAGCGCCTCTTGCCCCGGCGAGAGGGGCAGCGAGAAGCGATGCTCCGGCAGCCGCCGCAGCAGCTCGGCCTTGTGCTCACGCAGCCGCCCGGTGACCTCGGGGCGCAGCAGCGCCTTGGGGCCGCGGACCCGGAGCTTGCCGTCTTCGGCCCACAGCTCGGCGCCAGCGAAGATGAGATCGCGGAGAAAGGTATCGAGTTCGCTCATTGGGGCAACGTGCTCGACGCTCGGCGGCCAGCAGGAGACGACCCATGGGCTCGCATGCTCTCGACGCGGTTGGGCGCAGATGGGCGACTCTGAGCACGAATGCCGAGAGAGAATGCCGATATATGGAAGGCCGATTCGCCTTCGCTTCGTGCCTACGCTTCGTGCCTACGCTTCGTCGCTGTCCGGCGTACCGTTCTCAGGGGTACTCCTCGACGCCTGCAGATCGCTTGCGACCTTGGAGAAGTGCTTCAGGATGTTCTTGCCCGTCGTCGACTCGGAATACGAGTTGGCAATCACCAGCGCCAGCCCTACTGGCCCGATCGTAACCCTGGCCCAGGAGCCTACGATGAGGTGGGCACTCCCGGAGACGAGCTTCCCGCTCAGCAAGAGGCTTGCTCCGGGCACGATTGCCTCGCCCAGCAGCTTGACCGCATTATTGAAGGTCTGGTCACGAGGTTCTTCCATCGCTCACATCCTCAGAGGAGGGAGGCTCGACCGAGGCCGTGCCTGAAACGCGGATTATGAGTGTACCGCTCGAATCGTGTCAAGACGCAGGGACAACCGATCGGGACGGGCGACATGACTAGCACTATCAGTCGATTTCAGTCGATATCAGTCGATTTCAATCGATTTCAATCGATGCCCATCGGCTTCGTCTCCCGTCTGTATCGACGCGTCCGATGGACCAAGAGATCCTCTTTCTCTCAGTCTGAGCGTCCAGCCCCTTGCACCTCCTGCGCATTTTCGCGCATTTCTCCGATCGTTCTCGTGGACTTTTCGCGCACTCCCAGTGAGAACGCAATTCCGGTCCGGCATTTTGCGGTGTACACCTCACGCGCTTGACCCTTCATGGGGACCGAACTAGACTCGGAGTACGATTACCGAAGAGGTTCCGATGCCTGAGACAAACTCGAATCAAAACGCTGTCAAGTTGATCGGAGAGGCGTTCATCCCGGGCGCAAGTCTCCTCATGGATGGAAATATCCTTTCTGGAGGCGCCCACGCCCTCGTAGGCGCATGGGCGCGTGTTGCGCTGGGCCCGATGGGCGTCGCACTCGTCGTGGCGAACTCCTACGCGAAGTCCGCAACCGGCAAGAACCTCCTCAAGCAGTTCGGTGGGAAGTCGTCCGACGACAAGGCCGAGACCACCTCATAGCCCCTCTCCTGGGCACGAAGTTCAATCAAGGTGCCACCGCCCGCGAGGGGCAGTGGCACCTTGATTCGTTGCAACGTCTTCCCACCTTCGTCGAGCAATAGTACCAGCGGTAGCGGCAGGTGTAGGCATAATACATACACAGGCGCACATGTTCTTGCAAATCTGTCTCGTTGCCGCTGGCATCTACTATGGCCGTAGCTTCCTAGAGGATCGCAAGGACTCGGAGGAGCGGTCCCCCTCGGACGACGAGCCAGGAGAACGAACGCAGGCACTCGCGGTCTCTAGCACGGTGGGCATGCGTAAGGCCGACCCAGCGAGGGCCGAGATCGACGAGCAGTTCGAGCTCTCGCTCGTGTGCCTGGGCTTCACCATCGTCACGAGGTTCATGGCCCCCCAAGTCCAGGCGCTAGGAGGGGTGCTCGTCATGTTCGCCGGGATTCCCATCCTCCAGAAGGCCAAGGAGTTCCTGTTCGAGGAGCAACGGGCCAGCGCGGAATTGCTCGACACCGTAGGCCTGACGTCGACCATTGCCACCCGTCATTACGTCTCCTCGTCGATCATCTTCTTTCTCTACGCCGGCGGTCAGAAACTGCGCCAGATGACCGAGCGTGTGTTCGAGGAGAGCGTGAGTCATGCGTTCGGCCAGCGCACCGAGCTGGTCTGGGTGCTGCGAGAAGGCGTCGAGCAGAGCATTCCACTCGCGTCGTTGCAGGTCGGCGACATCGCGGTGGTCGATGCCGGCATCCCCATTCCCGCGGACGGCCTCGTCGTCGAGGGCGTGGGTCTCGTCGACCAGCACATCTTGACCGGTGAGTCCCAGCCTCTCGCGCGCGGAGTGGGCGATCCGGTCTTCGCCGCGACGATGGTGCGCTCGGGAAGGCTACACATTCGGGTTCAGACGACGGGTGAAGCGACGGTCGCCGCGGAGATCGCGGGGATGATGGCTCGGACGGCCGACTACACCAGCACGCTCGAAGCAGAGGGCCAGCGGATTGCAGATCAGCTTGCCCTGCCCATGCTCGCCCTCAGCGGCCTCTCCGTCCCCTTGGTTGGCCCTACCGGGAGCGTGGCCCTGCTCAACTCGAGCTTCCTGGACAACATGCGCCTGTTCATCCCCCTGAGCATGCTCAACTATCTGCGCCAGGCGTCCGAGAGCGGAATCTTGATACGGGACGGGCGCTCGTTCCAGGTCCTCCCCCGGGTCGATACCGTCGTATTCGACAAGACCGGTACCCTCACCCTCAATGCGCTCCACGTCAGCCGTGTCGTGCCCTCGGAGGGCATCGACGGTGATCACCTGCTGTGCATGGCCGCGGCGGCAGAGCGCCGGCAATCTCATCCCATCGCTCGCGCCATCGTCGATGCCGCGCAGCGGCGTGACCTCCAGGTGCCCAGCGTCGAGGGGATCGAGCTCGAGCTCGGCTTTGGGCTCACCGCCCACCTCGGTCAGCAGGAGATCCGGGTCGGCAGCCGTCGCTACATGCTCTCCCAAGGATTCGACGTGAGCGGAGATCCGGCCCTCGAGGCCGAGAAAGAGAACGAGGACGAGAGCTTTCGGATGTCGTCCCGGGTCTACGTGGCCTTGGGCTCCACCCTGCTCGGTATGCTCGAGGTCGAGCCCACCATCCATCCAGAGGTCGAGCACATCATCGATGCTCTGCGGCAGCGCAACATCGACATCCATCTCGTCTCTGGTGACCACGAGGTGCCCACGCGGGCCCTCGCCGTCTCGCTGGGAATCGAGCGGTACTTCGCGGGGGTCTTGCCCGCAGGCAAGGCCGAGCTCATCGACGATCTCCAGGCCCAGGGGCGCACGGTATGCTTCGTCGGGGACGGCATCAACGACTGCCTCGCGCTGGCCCGGGCTGCCGTCTCCGTCACGATGGAGTCTGCCTCTGCGACCGCCGTTCACAGCGCGCAAGTCGTCATCGACGACTTGGCCCTCCTTCCTCGGCTCTTCGACACTGCCGACGAGTTTCGACGGAACGTCGAGCAGATCAAGCTCTCGCTGGGCATTCCCTCGGCGGTAGGCATCGGCGGGGTGTTGTTCGCTGGCTTGCGGGTCCCGGCGATGACCGCCCTGTACAGCGCCAGCATGGTCACCGGTCTCTCGATCGCCATGTGGCCTCATCGCCACCGCAGCGTGCTTCCCCGAGCCCCCGCCCCAGCACGTCCGAGGCCCGAGGACGGCGACGCGATCGACATCACCCACCTCGTATAGTCCGAGCGATCCTGGGGCTCCTCCCCATGCCCGAAGACTGCTAGTATCAGCCCATGAGCGGCACGAAGGCAAAGCCAGAGAAGCCCAAGGCTGAGATCGAGCGAGCAGCCTGGGCCAACGAGCAGAAATCGATGATCCCGGCGATGAAGCCGATGACCGATGCTGCGCTGCTCCTCAACCCCGTCCCTGGGCTCGAGGTCGTGGGCCGGGGCATCTACCTGCGCCCGTATCGTCCCTATACGCTGGCTCAGCTCTTGTTCAAGCGTGACGAGCTGCGCATGATCAAGTCGAACGAGACCAAGGAAAACTACGCGATCCCCGTTGGCTACGAGATCAACGACAGCCCGCCCTTCCCGATGAACGAGGCGCTCAACCAGGTCGTCATCGAGGAGTCCTGGGCTCGCTTCGAGAAGCAGATGAGCGTCGACGCAAACGCGTCGATCAGCAGCGCGGCCTTCAGCGTCAGCGCCACCAACAGCTGGAACAGCCGGCTCCGGGCCGAGCAGGAGGCCTACTACGCGGTCCGCAGCTCGTTCGTCCCGCTGTGGATGCTCTATGTCCCCAATCCCAACGACTGCATCGACGAGGTACGCAACGCCGAGATCCCGGCCCCCTTCGCTCCCGAGCATCGCCAGAAGTACGAGGAGTTCTTTCGCCGCTATGGCTCGCACTACGTGCGGGGGGCGTGGGTCGGCGGCAAGTCGATGCTCGTGTTCACCGTGCTCAAGTCCTCTCAGCTCGACAAAGAAGACATCCAAGCCGGCATCAAGGCCGGCTTCGGCGGCGCGAGCGGCGGTGCCAGCAGCAAGCAGTCGGAGAGCAAGCAGAAGCTCCTCAACAGCTCGCAGTGCACGGTGATCGGCAAGGGCGGCGACGAGGTCCTGCTGGCCGCGATGAGCTCGCTGGACCAGGACGCATACAACGGGTGGCTCAAGACCATCCCCGCCAACCCCCAGGTCATCGAGCTCGACGTCGCCGGGATCTGGACCCTGATGCGCGACCCCGTCAAGGCGTCCGCCCTGATGGAGGCCTACCGGGAGTCGGTGTCGTTCGAGCCCATCAAGGCCGTGTTCGACATGGGCCCCGATCTCTACTTCATCCGCGGGGACCGGTTCGTCCGCTACGAGCGCGAGCGCAAGCTCACCACCGCGGCGCGCCCCCTCAGCGAGCTCGTGCCCGGCATCGAAGAAGCGGGCTTCGAGCGCATCGACGAGGCATTCCGGGGCAAGTACCTCGTCACGGCCGACGGCACGTCGCTCGAGAACAAGCTCTACCTGTTCCGACGAGACCGGGTGTTTCGCTTCGACTTCGAGACCAAGAAGAAGGACCCTGGGTATCCTCGGCCCCTCGAGGAGGAGTTTCCGGGGCTGCCCTTCGAGCGCATCGACGCGGCCCTGGTGACCAACTACAACGAGATCTACTTCTTCTTCGGCAGCCAGTATGTTCGCTTCAACCCCATGACGAATCACGTCGACGAAGGATACCCGCAGTCCATCTCCAAGCGCTGGGTCGGGGTGACCTTCGATCGCATCGATGCTTCGGTGTACTGGGGCAACGGCAAGGTCTACTTCTTCAAGGGCGACCAGCACATCCGCTACGATCTGGCCAACTATCGCTCCGACCCAGGCTACCCCAAGCACGTCGTCGGCAACTACGTCGAAGACTGGCAATTCATCGACGGCTAGCAGCCCGTGCCGTGGTGGAGCGCGTGAGTCCACGTGACAGCGCGACCAGCCGCGCACGGGCGGCCGCGAGGGCCCTCGGCGGTGGGATGCTGACAGCCAGTCGGTGACAGCATGACCATGCGCGCTCCTGGGTGGACGGCCCGAGGGCCCGAGAGGCTCCCGTCTCCTGCGATCGATCGACGCCGACTCCAGCGTCCTGCGCTCGAGCAGTCTTGCGCCGCTCCATCATCCGTGTCCATGCAGGTCTGAAGTACCCATGCACTTACCTCGGCTCCACGAATCTCTGATCATCAACGATATCTGGCTGGTCGGTCTAGGCGTCGTCCTGCTCTTGCTCGCGGTGTGGCTCGGCGCGTTTGGTGGTTCACTCGCGCTGCGCTGGCTTTGTCGGGCCAGCCGTATCCCGCTGCTCATCGGCGCCGGCAACCGCCTGACCCGATCTACGCGCGCGCTCGCGCTGGTCTCCTCTGCGCTCATCGTGCTCCTCGGGCTGGTCGTGCTCAGCTACGGGATCTGGGCGGAGGTCGATTTCCAGGGCTCGGCCGACCGCCTCACCCAGCGGTGGACCACGGACACGCTGTGGACGGTCCTCACGAAGGCGGTCGTGCTCATCACGCTCATCTTCGTGGTCTGGTATCTCCGCCGCGTACCCGAAGCGTTCTTCGTCCGGCTCGAGACGCAGCTCGTCCGCAAGCAGCTCCTCGCGGATCGGGCGGACATGATCACCAAGATCTTCGCCGAGCTCCCCAATGTAGTCGGTCTCGTCATCATCTATGCCTTCGCCAACGTCGTGGGCCCAGCCCTCGATCTTCCCGAGTGGCTCCACTGGACGCTCGTCACCCTGACCCTGATCGTGCTCGTCGGCGCCGTTGCGCGCCTCGCGGTCCAGATCGCGACCCTGGCGCTGATGGTCTCCGAGACCCTCACGCTCACGCGCGTCCGCAAGACCTCGGTTGAGCCCTACTACGAAGAGGTCCAGCCGCTGATGCCGCTGGCCCGACGCGTGCTCGAGGCGATGATCTACCTGACCGGCGCCGTGGTCATCGTACGACGCTTCGACACGCACGAAGTCTTGGCGCCCTATGGCGCCATGGTCATGCAGCTGGTCGCCACCTTCTTCGTTGCCCGGGTCCTCATCGCCGTGCTCGGGGTGGCCGTGTACCGAGGCCTGACCCAAGGGAATCGCGACCGCTTTGGAGCCGCTCCAGAGGAAGAGACGCCGCTCCAGCAAGTCATGGAGCAGCATGAAGCGCGAGCGCGACGCGCGACCCTTGCGAAGCTCACTCAGAGCCTGGTGCGATTCGTGATCTACATCGTCATGGGCATGGTGATGCTCGTGGTCGTAGGGGTCGATCCCCTGCCGCTGCTCGCGGGAGCAGGGGTCGTCGGGTTCGCGGTCGGGCTCGGCTCACAGAAGATCCTGGAGGACATCATCTGCGGGTTCTTCATGTTGCTGGAGGACCAGATGCTCATCGGCGACTACATCAAGGTCGAGGAAACCGAGGGAATCGTCGAGCAGCTCCACCTTCGGGTCAGCCGAATTCGGGACCGCTACGGCCGCGTACACACGCTCCGCAACAGTGACATCAGCAATGTAATCAACTACAGCCGCGGCTGGACCCTCGCGGTCATCGAGATGAGCGTCGCCTTCGAAGCAGACTTGACGAAGGTGTTCGACGTGATGACCAAGGCCGGCAAGACCCTCCACGAGCAGCACAGCAGAGACGTCCTCGAGCCATCCCAGGTCATGGGGGTGGCGGCCATCGACGAGAGCTGCTTGCGCGTCCGCATCGAGACCAGGGTCCGCCCCGGGTGCCACTTCGAGATCAAGAATGCACTCAACCATATCTTGCTCGAGGCCTTCGTCGCCAATCGCATCGAGGTCCCGTACCCGAAGGGCGTCGAGTTCGAGGGTGTTCCCGATCACCCGCGGCAGCCCGAGCCGCCCAGGCAGTGACAGGTCGGCCGAGGTCTGGGACGGGCCGGGCAGGGGCCCCCGACGCCCGGGGGGCGCCCGAAGGGGCGCCCGAAGGGGCGGGAGACGCAGCTCGTGCGCGGGGCCGCGGATCAGGTCAGGCCGGCGAGCGGCCCGGTGCAGAACGCCGGGTCCCCGAAGGTCTGTGACTCGATCCCGAACGCGTTCTGGAGCGACACCAGCAGGTTGTTGTGCGGCTGGTGGTCGTAGGCGAGGTACCGTCCGGTGCGGAAGTGGCCGCCGAGGTTGCCCGCCATCACGAACGGCATGCGCTGGTGGCTGTGGGTGTTGCCCTGGGACAGCTCGTTCACCCACAGCAGCACGGTGTGGTCGAGCATGGTGCCCGAGCCCTCGGGGATGTCGGACATGCGCTGCAGCAGGTAGGCGACCTGCTGGGCGTACCAGTGCTCGCGCATGGACCACTCGGCCCACGAGACCGCGTCGGAGTCGCCGGCGTGCGACAGGGAGTGCCCGTCGCTCATGCTGCCGATCCACGGGAACTGGGTGTGGTTCTTCCCGTTGCTGTACTGGATGCTGGCCACGCGGGTGAGATCGCAGGCAAAGGCCATGATCATCTGGTCGAGCTGGAGCGTGCTCACCTGATCCATGGTGCTGGCGCTGTCGGGCGCCAGCGCGGGGGGCATGCCCGGCACCACGCACGACTCGCCGAGGACGGCCTCGTTGCTGATCCGCTCCTCGAGCTCGGTGACGAGCGCGGCGTGCTGCTGCAAGCGCATGCGGTCCTCGGCGCCGGCCTTGGCCTCGAGCGCGGCGAACTGCCCCTGCACGGTGTCGAGCACGGAGACCCGCTTGGCCCGCAGCTCGGCCATCTCGGTGGGGCTGAGGTCGAGCTCGGAGAACAGGAGGTTCCAGGTGGCGACGGGATCGTCGATGGGGGCGATCGGCTGGGCCGGGCCCGCGTAGATCATGCGGGTGCGCACCTCGGAGCCGCCGAAGGCGCTGGCGCGCACGCCCAGCTCGAGGCTGCCGAGGGGCGTGGTGCTGCCCACGTGCTGGGCGATGACCTGGTCGACGGTGATCCCGTTGCCCCAGCCGGCCAGCGATCCGTCGCCGCCGACGAAGTTGCCGACCTGCAGCGGGTGACCGGAGAGGACCGCGCCCATGCCTTGCTGGTGGTCCTCGCCGGGGCCCGCGTCGGCGGCGGGCATGTCGATGCCGTCGAGGATGAGCAGCTGGTCCTTGAAGGGCTGGAGCGGCTGGAGGCTGGAGGCCAGCTCCCAGGCGTTCTCGGTGGGCGTGCCGCCGGGCCACCACGAGGGCGGCCACACGCCGTTGGGGTGGAAGAACACGACGAGGCGCAGGGGGAACCCGTCCTCGGCCACGCCGGGGGCGGCGTGCACGGAGCGGGAGCGACCCATCTGCAGCAGGGGCAGCGCGAGCGCGGCGCCCCCGGCCCCGCGGAGGAACGAGCGGCGGAGGACCGAGCGGGGCGCGCTCACTGGCCACCCCCGTCGACGACGCGGAAGCGGAAGGCATCGGAGACGGCGATGGCGATCAGCATCTCGCGCAGGTCGCCGCCGTCGGTGGACAGGGTCCGTCGGATCTCTTCCATCGCACACTCGTCGGCTTCGCTCGGCTCGCGGCCGAGCGCGAAGGTGGTCCACTGATGCGCCATGCACTCGCGAAAGTCGGTGGAGGCGAGCAGCCGCTCGGACATCTCGACGACGCCGTCGTAGGGCCCGGACTGCTCGGTGTCGTCGAGGCCGTCGAGGCTGCCCGAGGCGTCGACGGGCAGGCCGTTCTCGTCGGTGCGCCAGCGGCCGATGGCGTCGTAGTTCTCGAAGCCGAAGCCGATCGGGTCGATGAGCACGTGGCAGCCCGAGCAGTTCTCGTCGGCGGTGTGCTGGGCGAAGCGCTCGCGCGTGGTGGCGTCGGGATCGGGATCGGGGGGCTCGATGACCACGTCGTTGGGCGGCGGGGGCAGGTGCTGGCACAGCAGCCGCTCGCGCACGAACACGCCGCGCGCGACGGGAGAGCTCTGGTCGGGGTAGGCGAGCAGGGCCATCAGGCCGGGCTGGGACAGCAGGCCGGAGCGCTCGCCGGCGAGGGTGAGCGCGCCGGTGACGGGATCGGCGAGCTCGGCCTCGTACTGCGCGGCGAGCTGCGGGGGCAGGAAGGCCAGCTCGGAGGTCATCAGCTCGTCGAGGGTGCCGTCGCCGTCGAAGAACACGTGCTCGGCGAACTGCTCGACGCTGTGGCGCCACTGCTCGCCGACGCCCTCGGGCAGGGTGTCGAAGAGGGCCGGGTCCTTGGAGACCGAGGCGAGGGCGGAGAGGTGCAGCCACTGGCGATGGAACTCGCGCACGGTCTGGCGGCCGGCGGGGGTCTCGAGCAGCCGGCGGGCCTGGGCCTCGACGGCGTCGCGGGTGGCGAGGCCGTCGCCGGCTCCGCTGCCCCGTGCGGCCTCGCGCAGCGCGTCGTCGGGCATGGAGGCGGTGAGGAAGTACGAAAGCCGCGAGGCCATCTCGTAGCCGGTCACGGGGAGCACGTCGCCGGGCTCGGCCGCTTCGGGGACCAGCTCCACGCGATAGAGGAACTGGGGCGATTGCAGGGTGGCTTGCACGACCAGGGCCACGGCCTCGGAGAAGCCGTGCTGGGCGTGGGCGTCGTCGAACAGGGCCACGAACGCGGCGTGCTCGTCGGGCTCGCTGGGGCGGCGGAACGCTCGCGGCAGCAGGGTGTCGACGAAGGCGTGGCCGCACGCGAGCTCGCCGTCGAGGAGGGGATCGCACGGCAGCAGGGTGGTCAGCCGCTCGCTCACCGTCCGCGCGGCGACGTCCTCGGCGGTGTCCATGTAGACGCGCACGAGATCCTTGCTGGCCCGGTGGTCCAGCCAGCTGTTCTCGAAGGCGGTGGTCTGGTTCTCGGGCGGGAACGTCCGCGAGGGGCTGGTGTCATCGCCGAGCAGGTCGCGGACGGTGTTGTCGTACTCGTACCCGGTGAGCAGGCGCAGGCCGGTGAAGCCCACCGAGGGTTCATCCTCGGCGCACTGGGCCGCGACGCCGTCGTCGCGGCCGGCGTCGTCGGAGCCGCCCGAGGCATGGCCGTCGTCGGAGCCGGCATCGGCCTGGTCGAGCTGGTCGTCCGGCACCCCGGTGTAGCAGCCCAGCGAGCCCGCCCCGAGGCCGGTCAGGCCGGCCAGCAGCACCCCCTGGCGAGCCAAGCCTCGCCGTCGCTTCCCCCGCATCGGATTCATCCCACATTAGGGTACCCGATCGTACAGCGGCGCCAGGTAGTAATTTTGGGGCGCAGGGGTACGGATCGGGCGGCAGAGGCGGTGCTGGTGGGGCTCGGGGCTCGGGGCTCGCGGGAAGACCGCAAGGCCACTGGGAGATCCCACGCCAACCAAAGGTCGTCGGACGTCCCAGCCGTGCTCGAGCTATCGCTCGGTGATCCCGGGTGCGTACACTCGGTGCCGCGCCCGAGCGCCATGACCCCGCAGGACATCCGGGCAGACCGTCTACCTTCCGCGGTCTCAGCTCTTGTCTCCGCGGGGGTTGATGACCCTCTTCGAACGCGTCGCTCGCCGGGAGGACCTGCTGTATGCGCCCTGAGATCCGACACGCCGTTCGGAAGCTGCAGCCCTACGCCGTCCTTCGTTACGCACGGTCGCGGCGATGGGAGCAGGTGAAGGGGATCGAGGAGCGGTTCTGGCTGATGCGGCACTCCGAGCATCGTCTTCGGCAGCTCCAGATTCCGATGGATGCCGACGAGGTGGGCTACGTCGATGCGATGCAGGACGTGCTCGACCGCCTTGCGGAGATCGAGGGCATCGACCGCGAGACCGCGCTCGAGAATCTGCTGTCGTCCGACGCCGACGTGCTGCGATTGCGAGTCGTGCGCCAGAACGCGGAGGGCGGGCAGATCCCGCTGACCGCCGACGTGGCGCTCCGCGACAGTGCGCGCCGGGCTCTCTTGTCGGTCGCGTGCTCGGTCGTCAAGCCCGCCGCCTTCCATCCCCGGCTCAGTCGCACCGAGGCCGATCAACTCCTCGCCGCTTGTCGTGCCGGACAGACGGAGCTGGGCAGCTATGTGGTCAAGATCGCCTGCCCCCTCGACGCCGTGGACGAGGTTCGAGATCTCATCGATCCCAGGACGTTCACCCGGCGCGTGATGTCCCACTTGATGATGACGACGTCGAGGCTGGTCACGAGCATCGAGCAGACCAGCGTGGATGACTTCATCGAGCAAGATCGGGAGCGGTCGTTGCTGAGTGCCAACCTCTGTGAGGCGCTCGTGGGCATGCAGCCCGAGCACGAGCCGGGGCAGATCGAGCTCGGAGTCACGTGGGGCGTCGACCCACACGTCGAGCCGCCCTCACCCCGCGAGGTGCCGCGCCGCGTGGTGATCAAGGCGGAGTACCTGCCGGAGATCGAGCGAGCGGCCCGCATCCTTCGCCCCACGTCGACCGTGGAGCAGGACGAGGCGCTCATCGGGACGGTGGAGGAACTACGGGGCACGGTCGGTGGAGATGGCCGCCGATCGGGCGAGGTCTACTTCTCGTTGCTCCTGCCCGAGGGGGACTCGCTCCGGGTGCGGGCCAACCTCGACGCGAGCCAGTACGCCACCGCCATGAGTGCTCACGAGCGAGGGCGCGAGTACATCCGGCTGGTGGGAGTGCTGCGCCGAGGTCCACGGCTCAGCGAGATGAACCCGATCAAGGCGGTGCATCTGGTGCGTGATCGAGAGGACGATCGCTCGGAAAGCGCCTAGCAGCCCGCATTCGAGCCGCAGCGGGCGGGCGGAGACCGCGGGGCCCAGGCGAGCGCCAGCAGCAGCCACAGGTGGCGCCAGTGCACGCTGTCGATCACCGCGCTCTCGACCACGGCGCCGGCCAGCGAGGCGGCGACCACCGCGAGCATCCGCTGCTCGTCGTCGTGGCACGAGTGCAGCGCGGCCCACAGCGCGCGGCCGAGCGACGCGAGCACGAGCCCCACGGTGGCCCACAGGCCCAGCAAGCCGCTCTCCACGAACGCGCGCACGTAGAGGCTGTGGGCGGAGATGGTGAAGTGCTCCTCGGTGGCACCGGGGCCGATGCCCCAGGGATGCTCGAGGGCGAGCGAGAAGGCGGCGGCCTGGTTGGCGAAGCGGTCGTCGTCGTAGCCCTGGGGGCTGGCCCGGATCTCGAGCATGTCGCGGACGGCGGGGTGATCGAAGGCGATGACGAGCAGCACGCCCACGAGCAGGAGCCCGGCGAAGGCGGCGAGCACCCGGCCGGGGGTGGGGCGCAGGCGGCCGGCCAGGGTTCGCAGGGCGGCGTAGGTGAGCAGCGAGAGCGTGAGGTTGATCCACGAGCCCCGCGAGTAGCTCAGCAAGATGGCCAGGATGCCGATCGCGGTGAGGCCGACGAAGGCGGGGCGATCGGTCTCGAAGCGGGCCACGGCGAGGACCACGGCGGGCACCATGAAGGCGCCGAAGACGTTGGGATCCTTGAACAGGCCCTGGAGGCGGCCGTCGGGGAGCATGTGGGCGGCGCCGGGGACGAGCCCGAAGTAGGCGGCCACGGCCGCGGCGGCGGTGAGGCCGGCCCCGAGGGCGTAGGCGTGCAGCACGGTGCGGAACAAGGAGGTGCCCAGCCGGTCCAGCCAGCCCACCAGCAGGGCCCAGCTCACCACGAGGTAGGTGGTGACGGAGACGAAGGCCACGCCGTGGCGGAGATCGGCCATGAGCACCATGGAGGCGCCGTTGGCCAGCAGCAGCAGGGCGGCGAGGGCGATGGGCAGCCCGAGGGTGGGACGCACGCTGGGCCAGCACAGCCACGGGCCCACGACCACGGCGGCGGCCATGAGCAGGTCGTAGGGGGCGGGCTCGATCATCACCACGCCGCCGGTGAGCACGGTCAGCCCGACGAGGGCGTGGACCAGCGTGAAGGGGGCGGGGCGAGGGGCGTGCGCCATGGCGAGGGGGCTAGCGAGGAGGACGAACCAGCAGCACGACGGGCCGAGGGCCGCACAGGCCGTCGGCGGCGGTCTCGGTGGCGAGCGCCCGGGCGCCCCAGCGCTGCTCCATGGTGGCGACATTGGCCGCGGTGGTGGCCGCGTCCTCGTGCTCGCGGCCTTCGTAGACCAGCACGCGCCAGGGCAGCGCGCCCACCCCGGGGGGGAAGCCCACGTGGTGCCACGCGGCGAGGAACAAGCACACGGCGTCGCCCGGATCGAGCCAGGCGGGGAGATCGGCGGGAAGATCGGCC
>JGI12210J13797_10318050_pt1 | contig 17129 bp, 13 predicted proteins | sample ElkSlonscriptome_3_FD_13797 | JGI IMG/M metagenome (IMG submission 13797)
GCTTTATTTCCCAGAGGGAACTCCACAAGAAAAACACCGAAGTTGGCAAAAAGTGCTGCAACATTTTGCCGCTCTTGGGATGACTTATTTGCAGTCAGTTTTGAAAAGACCAATGGCAGCGCTGCCAACAGCGACTCGTCTAGCTGAGTCAGGTTAGCTCTAAAGAATTGGTAGACCGCCTCGCGAAACTGCGACTCGTCGCCTGAGAACTCTGCCGTGCGCGTTCTCAAGCCTCGCATAAAGTCAGTCGCTTTCCGGGTTGGTACATTTGGTGACTTACCGAATCCCTTCGCCATGGTTCCTCACCCATAGATTTTGCCGCGTTGCTTGAATTCTGGCAGACCTTTCCGCAATTCTATCAAAGCCGCTTCTTGCTATCTGCTTGCCATCTGTATTGAGCAATCGAGCTGAGCATGTCGCTACAGGCGCTGCAGCAATGCTGTCAAGCCATGCCGCGCTCCTGCTCTCGTTCACAACCGTCAGCCAAAAAACAGCCGATCGCCCTATCTCGCCGCGTCACACCAAAAAGCCCAAAATAATCACCGCCAGATAAACCACATACAGCCCCACCAGCAACCCCACCTCCCACAGTTCAAAACTATACTTGCGCCGCTCATCCCCCCAAACAACCAGCGCAGCAGCATAGACCATGGCAAACAGCGTCACAAACCCCAAGTTGACTAAGAACATAGGCATGTCTTCAATCGTCAGCCCGACGATCGCCAGCGGCACCAGCGCCAAAGACATTGTCGCAGTGTTGTCAGCAATGACGCTGGTGGTGGCAGCCGTCACCTGGCCACTGCGGGCCACGCTCCAGGTGGCAAACACCTCTGGCACAATGCTCAAAGTCGAGGTGATAAATAGTCCTCCAATCAGCTCAGAAATTCCGATAATAGACACCAGATTTTCCGTCGCCGTCACCGTAAAATACGCGCCGATGGCCAAAGACAGTACCCCAGCGATCGCCCGCCACACTTCCTCCTGCTTCCAGATCACCGCCTGACCGTTCTGGCGCTGTCGCAAAATAGCCTGAACCAGATAAACCCCATAGACCACCAGCATGATATAGCCATCAATGGGCTGTAGCCCTTGCCAGGGGGGCGGTAGAGTCAGGAGGGCAGCGATCGCAATCACGATTAGATAGGGAATGGCCTGCACCGTCAGAGCTTCTCGCTTGAGGCGCAGCAGGTGGCGCGTAGCCGGTGGGGCAGCGATCGCATCTATCGCACCGCCACCGCGAGCTGGTGCTTCGCCTGGGTTGACATCATCAGCGCTCGACGGTCGAGTTCGGTTGGCTACATAGGCCACCAGCACAATTACCGGTACCGAGATGATGTTGCTGCCCAGCAAGTTCCCCAGGCCAATGTCACCTAAGCCCTTGACCGCACTCGCTGTATTAGTGCCAATTTCAGGGCTTGCCGTCGCCAGAGCCACAAACGCGGCCCCTGCGGCTTCTGATAGTCCCCATTGCTGCCTCAGCTTTTGCAGCGGAGCTGAAAGCTGCTCTGCGCCCCAGTGAGCCGCTAGAATCGAACACAGCAGCACGAAGATCCACAGTACTACGTCCATAGCTGGTCCAAACCCCATGACGACGACTGTTCAAGACATAGCACTGATGGGGCTATCTAGGACAGCGTCATGCGGCCAAAGATAGCGATCGCTATCTTTGGCCGCACCCAGGCTAAAAGGCCTCTTCTCGGCGCTTACCGTAAATGCTTTTCATATGGCGCTTCACCGTGTTTAGAGAGATAAAAAACGCTTCTGAAATTTCACGGTAGGACAGTCCCTGCAGGTGCAGCTCCCAAACCTCGGTTTCCCTGGGCGTGAAGTGATACCGGTAGGCATCAAACAAAGCCCGCTGATGGGTGACCTCTGTGAGATCTTCTAGGGTAACGACAATGCAGGGAGACGATTGAGAGCCCAAATTGATCCATTCAGCCTGGATATGGACTGGTGTATTATCACTCAGCGTCAGCTGGTCCTGGAGCTGAATCGACTGATTGGGAAACAGATCCCGGCTCTCGATCAATCCCTGGACCAGAGTATGAATTTGGTCTGGCAGCAGGCTTTGACCCTGAGCTGGGATGGTCCGGCGTGCAGCAGCTTCCGGAGCCTTCAATGCACTGCAAAGCTGTCTGGCTTGGGGACTACTTTGGATGAGCTGCCCTGTTTGGTCGAGCAGCAGCAGACCTTGAGAGGGAAAAATTCGGTCTAAAAACGTTTCAAAGACAATAGCTAGATAATCGACCGTGATGCTGTCTGTAACCGAGTCTCGATAGCTAGGGGACTGGATAGAAGGAAGTGCTACCACGTTAGAGGGCTGTTGAGCTTGGGTAGAAGTCATCCGTTGATCCTCATAAATGATTGGGTCTGTGATGAGGTCTATACACCTTTCCCAACTCGGAAGTAGAGAACAAGGGTAGGGGGGGAACCCCGTCACACCATTAACTTTGTCACGTTGATTTGTCAGCGCCTATGAGCGCGACCAAGACCATCGAGATGGCAATTAGCCCATCGAGATATCCGGAATCAGACTGAAGCGGGGTGAAGTTTTCCCATACCGCGCTCTAAATCGCGGTATGAGCTGCAGTTCTTATGAGCTGCAATTCCATGATTAAAGGCGCATCGGTATCGATAGGTCTCGACTAGGAGGAGGGGAGCCATGGCCAAGATTTTGAACACAGCCTCAGCGGCAGACCTCAATGTCAGCGACGTCAACAGCTGGTTTCCGTCGGATTGTCAGCAGCGCTACATCGATATTATTGTGGGCCAGTCGGGGCTGACCCGACGGCAAGCCACCTGTTTTGTGCGGCTGTGGGGCTATGCGCAACTGCAGCGAGACAGCCCTCTCCCCATCGACATCCTGAGCCGGCAGCAAGACCAGCTTTACTGTTCCCACGCCATGGCGGCAGATCTGTTCTACTACGACCGCAACAGCGGCAGCGATCGCTCGGCGGGGATGATGATCGATCAGCTGGTGGCCAAACATCTGGTGAAGCGAGAGCCGTTTGATGGCACCTGCACAAGGCTGAGTCTTCAGATCCCTGAAGGCTTCTTGCCCGCTCCCTCAGTCCTGCCCAAGCAGTTTTATCTAGACGCCTTCGAGCCGCGCTGTGATGCCCCCATAGTGGCCTCAATGTTAGAAGAGAGCTACAGCTGGATGAGTCAAAAAACGGCGGCAACCTCCTTCAAAATGACGAAAGTGCTGCGACAGTGGGCCTCACAATACCCTGGTGGCCTGCGGGTGCTCAGGACAGATTTAGATCGAGAGCCAGTGGGGCTCTCGGTGTTTTTTCCCGTGCATGCCAGCTGTGAGGAGCAGTTTCACCTTCCCCCCAGCGATAGCCTGCATCTGAGCACCATCAACAGCGACGATCCTATCCAAATTGCGACGCCTGGAGACACCGAATGCTGCACGGTGTTTATTCGCAGCTGGCAAATCAAACCATGCTATTGGAGCTACGGGACCGCTTGCCAGATGCTGCAAGATTCCCAAGCCACCCTCGCGCAGATGCAGCAGGCCTTTCCTAACCTTTGCGATATTTACACCATTACAATTCACCCTCGACTGGAGGCCTTTGCCTTGGCTCTGGGGTTCAAAGGAATGAAATCAGACCCCAATTCGGCCCTGCGCTGGCTATACATGCCGCTAGATCGGTTCTTGGCTACAAACATCGACGACGCCCTAGTGGAGTTTGACTTCGCAGCACTGTAGCGACCGCTAGACTGTAGGTCAGATTTTCTAACAGGCAGCTAAAGAAAACGCAGCAGTAGCCCCTAGGTCAAAATACGACGAAAGGTGATGTTTACCCGAGGGCCACAGGGTTTGGTCTGCTTGTTGATGCCATGGACCCAATACCGCTGTGTCTCTCCTGCCATCAGCAGCACCGTCCCTGACCCCAGCGTTAAGCGCGTCGATGGCACTGTCTTTGACCGATGTTTCAACGTGAATACTCGCTCAGCGCCAAGGGATAGGGATGCAATGATTGGATTCGGACCAAGTTCGGGTTCATTGTCACTATGAAACCCCATGCTGTCTCGATGATTGCGGTACAAATTGAGCAGAGCACTGTTGAAGGGACTACCTACCGTTTTTTCGACCGCTAGCTTCACCTCGGTCAGCAGCTCAGTCCAGGGTAAGGGACTTAACTGGATACCCGAATAGGTATAGCCACATCCAGGGTCGCCATACCAAGCAATTAACCGAGGCTGTGGATATGTTTTTCCCCAGACCGTGATCGTGCGCTGCTCCCAAGGCACCTCGGCAATGAGCTGCTCTAGCAAATCGTCATGGGTGATACCAAGATCGACGCTTTCAAAGTACTGGACCTCAGCGTCCGGCAGGTCAAGCCGTGGGGAGTCATGTCCAAATAGATTGAGCGTCATAAAATGAGCAAGGTCTCTTGTGAAAATTGAGCCTATAGTCGCATGTCAGGACGGGGCAAAAATGTTCCAATTGAGTAAATGCATCACTGCGGTTCAGTAAGGCAGCGGCCAGCAGATCATCTCCTCGTCAAACTTTGGCCCAGATCTCAATCAGATCTCAACCAGATCTCAACCGGATCTCAGATTTAAACCAATTATCACACCACTATTGCGTTTGTTGTGTCATGATCTAGATCACACCGCAATGCAATGTAATACAATTTCTCGAAAAAGGTAAGCTGTTGTGAGTATTGCACAGATGACTACAACCTCTGAGTTCGAGTATGTCGTTCGTGACATGCTTGACGCGCTATACCAACAGTTGGGGTTCGATCTGTGGATGGTAACCCGAACTGAAGGTAGCGATTGGATCATTCAGCAGATATGCGATCGCGGGAGCTATGGGGTCACAGAGGGCAGCGTCTTTAACTGGACAGATTCCTTTTGCTCTCAGATGGTGCTGGGCAACGGCCCCCACATCGCCCCCACCGCCCAGCATATTGCCGCCTATGCCAACGCGCCAATAGGTAAGCAACTAACTATCGGAGCCTATGCTGGCATCCCGCTAGTCGCCAAAGATGGTGACCTGCTTGGAACGCTATGCGCCATTCACCCCGATCCTTTGCCTGAGTCGATTCAAAGCGAGCTTCCGCTGCTGGCCTCAATGGGTAAGCTTCTCAGCGCCACCATAGAAGCAGAAAGAAAAGCCCATGCAGCCATGAGACAGGCCGAAAAGGTTGAGGCTGAGTCGTCGCAAGATGGGTTGACAGGTGTCTACAATCGTCAAGCCTGGACCCAGTTCCTAGACAGTGAAGAACATCGATGCGTTCGCACAGGGTTTCCGGCCTGTGTCATCCTGCTCGACCTAGACAACCTCAAGCGAATCAACGAGGCCCGAGGTCATTTGGCCGGCGATAAGTATCTACGCAAAACGGCGAGAGTGATTGAAAACGCTCTTTTACTGCGCACGGAAGACTACATTGCTCGTTTAGGGGAAGATGAGTTCGCTATCCTTTGCACTGATTGTGCGGCGGATACAGCTGCCGGAATCGTTGAGAGAATCAGGGCCGGACTCAAGGGATATCATATTGATGCAAGTATTGGCTGGGCACCGCGAAAGCCGATGTTAGGGCTGCAGCACGCTTGGGCAGAGGCGGATAAGAGAATGTACGCTCACAAAGCTTCTAAGCTCGACGTCTTTGACAGCCCTCCATTGAGCCAATGGTGCAGCAATAGCTAGATCACGGTTTATCCTTAGATAAATCGGCTATGCAGCGATCGCGTTGGTGCCATCATCGCGACGGCAGCCGGTAAGATTGAGCGTGGGTAGATGACATCAACCCCACCGGCCAAAAGCGAGCCTGTGTCCCGCTGTCTTGCTATGCACGAAAAGAGCCGGAGCGCTGTTGTGGTGAAGGTAGCAGCAAAATTGCTTTTCCAACCGGCATCTGCTCTCAGATGGGTTCTTAACTATTTTTAACAACTTTATCGATATTTGATCAATAAGGCTGTATCATTATTGTCAAATGGTGCTCAATCAGCGATTCATCAAGCTTGGTCAGTTTTTGAAGATAAGTCAAGTTGTCCAAACTGGTGGGCAAGCGAAGATGCTTGTTCAGTCTGGTGAAGTGTTTGTCAATGGAGCTGTTGAAACGCAGCGAGGCCGCAAGCTTTTCCCAGGCGATCGCGTAGTGGTGTTCGGTTCAACCTATCAGGTTGAGGCTGAATAGCGGTTTTATCTCCAAGCATTAGCGTCCATTGCGGCTTTATCTTTTAGGTCTACCGCCCAAACCACTAAGTTGCTCAGGCTTACTCACAATCAGTCTGTGTGGGTTCAACCACATTCTGATGTAGGCCGTTGACTACAGCGCTTGCTATCGTTAGCGCTGGTCCAAAGCTAGCTCATGCTTATCTGTGTAGCTAGGTCTCCTTATTGCGCAGCTAGAAGTCCGAGTTACGCCGGATTGCTGCAGAAGAGGATAAGAGGACCAAAATTGCCGAGCAGCCCAAGTTGGGTGAACTATCAGGATTTCCCACCATTTAGCTCCTGGATGAGCGCCGTTTCCGAATAGTTTGCTGATCCAGACGAGCAACACCAACAGAACAAAACATTGAAACAAATTAGGACTAACAGGATATGACTCCATCTAATGAGCTACCAAAGTTCCTTGCCGACATTCATCGAAACTCTTGGCAGGCGCGCGTTCGTCAACTGAAGCGAGAGCTGTCGCGCAAAAGCACGTCCCCATCTTTCGATAATATGAAAAGCATGCGTAGAAATCGACGCAGCAAGCCACGCCGCTATAGCCCAGCGCACAGCAGCTAGATTGCCTGTAGTCTGCGTGGCTCTGTTAACTGCTAGCCTTTGGGTGTGCCACATGACAAGTAATTCAACGCCTAATCCGGATTGGGAAAACCGAGATCACGGCAAAGCGTTGACGTCTCACGGTGCTCCGTCGTCTGCCCCATCCAACGACTCGTCCAGCTTAGATCCAAAGCGAGGCTCAGAGAGCAGCCAATATCGGACATCTTTAGCTCAACGGCGAGCCTGCTATGAGCAAGCTGTACGAACGGCTATTGCTCGCCAGTTCCCTTTTGGAGAAGCGGACCGGCAGACCCTAAGACAGCTGCAGCAAGCGTTGAAGCTGCCTGATGATGATGCCAAAGCTATCAGTCGGGAGATCATTGCCTTGGTGGTTGACAAAGAGGCGCGCTATCAATCGCTGCTTCAGCGCTACGAAGATACGTTCCGGCGCGTTCTCCAAGAAAACCAAAGGATCTCAGATGGCGATCGCTGGCGACTGACCCAGCAAATGTCTCAGTGGGAGATTGCTCCCGGTGATGCGGCGGTGATTGAGCAACAGGTTCGAGCCCGATACAGCGCCGATGGGCTGGCGGTGCCGTCGGAAGAGCATGAAGCAGCAAGCAACGATGCGCCACCGGCCTTTATTGACGGACCACCATCGCCCCAAAGCGCTAGCGGCGCTGCCGGAGTGACTCAGCTAGAGCCCCTGCCTGATGGGCTGGTAACCCTGCCACAGACAACTAAGACGCCCGATGACGTCGACGCGACAACTCCTGATGCAGCCCAGAACGCTGTTCCCGGAGGCGCGATCGCGGCTTACGGGGTGGACAACGGCGATCGCTATGGCACCTTAACCAAGCTGCTGCAGGCAGGGCAATGGCAGCAAGCTGATGACGAAACCTATCAATGCCTCCTCCAGTCCTGCAATCGCGTCAGTGAGGGGTGGCTAGACTCTGCATCGCTCATCAATATCTGTCCTCGGGCTGACCTGTTGGCCATTGACCGATTGTGGCAGCGCCATAGCGAGGGGCACTTTGGGTTCAGTCCGCAGCGTGAGATCTTCCTTGCAGTATTACGTCAGGAGGACCAGCAGCCCCGCGCTCCAGTGGCGTTTGGCAAGCAATTGGGCTGGCTCATTTGGGATAATCCTCTTGTTGGCTTTAAGTATTACCGTCAGCTCGACTTCACCCGTAGCGCTCCAGTAGGACACTTACCCGCTAAGTGGTTCTGGGAGATTCCCTGGCAACAGGCGCTCAAATGTGGAGGACTCAGCGCGGGGCGGGGTGGATGCGCTAAGGATGATGGTTTGCTCTCAGCCCTATACGACAGATTGGGAGAGACCCAGGCTGTGGGGTAGCTCACATCTTGAGCTGCAGCATCGCCCGCAACGGTCTGGTATGGGTAGATCCGGGCAGCTAAATTCGGGGCGGCCTTATGATGGTGCTGCGCCATCGGTCGGTTATGCTGGACTAGCGAATTTACGTCTATTTTCGGATATGGGGAGCAGCTATGGCGACTAATCCACGCGTACTGTGCCTAGGTGAAATTTTATTTGACTTGATTTCCGATCAGCCGGGAGTGGCCTATGAGGACGTGACCTCCTGGACAGCTTACCCCGGTGGGGCTCCGGCCAACGTTGCTTGTGCCCTGGTGAAGCTCGGGACCCCGGCAGGTTTTTTGGGGTGCGTTGGGGCAGACCAGCCTGGGGAGGAACTCGTTCAGCTACTAGACAGTATCGGTGTTGCAACAGAGAGAATTCAGCACCATCAGACCCGGCCGACGCGGAAAATTTACGTTGTCCGCACCGCAGCAGGCGATCGCCAGTTTGTGGGCTTTGGCGATCGCGATACGGCTGACTTTGCCGATGCGGCACTCCAGGCAAGTCAGCTATCGTCTGAGATGTTTGATGGCGTGGACTATCTTGTTCTCGGAACTCTAGAGCTCCCCTACAAAGAAACTGCTCAGGCCATTGAGCAAGCGCTTACCTTAGCTGAAGAGCAGAACATCAAGATTGTGCTGGACGTCAACTGGCGGCCTATGTTTTGGCCACAGCCCGATCAGGCTAAATCTACGGTGCTGGATCTCGTCAAACGTGCCAACGTCCTCAAGCTCTCCGACGAGGAAGCCGATTGGCTATTTGACACCACCAACCCCGAAGCGATCGCCGCACAGCTTCCCAGCAGTGATGTGATATTGGTTACCGCCGGAGCAGAGGGATGTGCTTACTCGATTTTGGGTCAACAGGGCAACCGCGCTGCGTTTCACGTCGCGGTTGAAGAGACAACAGGAGCCGGCGATAGCTTCCTGGCGGGGTTCCTCCATCGACTTTGCCAAACTGGGCTAGCTGCCATGGATCATGCCAGAGCGGCTCAAGATGCGGTAACTTACGCCTGCGCGGTCGGAGCGCTGACAACAATGCAGCCTGGGGCGATTGCGGCGCAACCGACAGCGGCGCAAGTTGATTTATTTTTGCAGTCCCAGAAACTGTCTTGATGGGGTGGCGATATGGGAACGGAAACAGAGCGTAAATTCTTGGTGACGGGGGACGGGTGGCGATCGCTGTCGTCCCCTACGCTGTACCGACAGGGATACATTCCGACGCAGAATCAGGCCACGGTCAGAATTCGCCGCGCGGGCAGTAGCGCATATCTAACGGTCAAGGGACCAACGGTGGGCATCACCCGAGCAGAATATGAGTACGAGATTCCCTGCAGTGATGCTGACATGATGCTGAATACATTGTGCAAACACCCTCTAATTGAAAAGTATCGTCACAGGGTGTCACTAGATGGTGTGCTGTGGGAAATTGACGAGTTTCAGGGAGACAACAGCGGACTCATCTTGGCAGAAGTAGAGCTGAGCCATCCAGACCAGCAGGTTAACTTGCCGGAATGGGTCGGTGACGAAGTCTCCCAAGATTCGCGCTATTTCAACGTCAATTTAGCTCAGCAGCCCTACGGGACCTGGGCAACATCGCCGTGATTGTGGCATGGGCGTGACGATAGCGCCTACCCATGGGGCTCTGGCTCACCATCACTGGGAGCCACGAGCCCTATCTGCGGATCCATGCTGGTTGGTGGTCTCCTCTCTTCCGTGTCGGAAGCGACCGGTGCGCGACGCGGTGTAGCTATCTGTCGCGGTGACCCACAGCGATCAAGAATATCCTTAACCAGCGCTTCTTTGATCCAGGTCTTGGCAACCACAGTGAGGGGGAGAGCAAGAATGAGTCCCGTCAAGCCAAAGAAGGTGGCGAAAAAAACCTGGGCGCTCAGGGTCACTGCAGGCAGCAGCGCAACCTGTTTGGCCATGACCGCAGGGCTGACCCAGTAGCTCTCTAAGTTTTGAATGAGTACATATAAGGCCACAACAGCAATAACTTTCCAAAGGGGGCCAGACAGAGCAATAGACAATGGAAACACAACGCTGAGAGCTGGGCCAATATTGGGAATAAAATTGAGAAGGCCAGCCAAAAGAGCATGAGCCAAAACCAAATCAATACCCAATAGATTCAGTCCGACACCGCTCATGGTGGCAACAAACAGCGAATTGGCGATGATTCCCCCCAACCAGTTTCCCAAGGCCACTTCGCATTGCGCCAGGATGCCGTCAGCGCGGCGGCGGTAAAAAGCCGGAAATAGCGTGATTGCGGCTTGGCGATATATCGACGGATTCGCCAGCAGCATCAGAGTCAACACCAACACCAGCAGCAGCTGCAGCACTACGGTTAAAGATGAGTTGAAGAACTCGAAAAAGTTTTGCAGAATATCACTGACAATGGGCTGAAGTTGCTGGGTTAAGGTTCCTAAATCGGGAAGCTCCAAATTGGGCAAATCCAGTTCTGGCATCCATTGAGGAGGATTTTCTAGAAACAGCTCAATCCGCCGTATGACCAAGTCAAACCCAAAGGGGAGTCGCAGCAGCAGCAGCCGAAATTGGTTGACAAACGGCGGCACCACCAAAGCAACAAATAGACTGCTACAGAACAGCACAGCCATTAGCGTCACCGCTAACGCGAGCCAGCGCCGATGAATGCCCAAACGCTGAAACTGACGGGCCAAGCTGTTGAGGGCTGTGGCCAGTACAATGGATGCGAAGATCAACAGCAGCATTTGCCGAATCTCCCACAGCACGATGAGGGAGATCACAAGGCAAATTAAGCCTAGCCATTGACCAAATCTCATAGCTTTCTGACCTACAGTACCATTTAGACCACTTAGTCGATATTAGCCCTAGCGATCGCCATGACTGCAACTCCGCCAGCCTTACCAAGCCAATACGATCCCTCCCTAACTGAAGAAAAGTGGCAGCTCGCTTGGGAAGAAAACCACGCCTTTACAGCCGACCCCAATGCCCCAGGAGAGCCCTATTGTGTGGTAATTCCGCCACCCAACGTCACGGGCAGTCTCCATATGGGCCATGCATTTGAGAATGCCCTGATCGATCTCCTCGTGCGCTACCACCGTATGCTGGGGCGAAACACGCTGTGGCTGCCCGGTACAGACCATGCCAGCATTGCGGTCCAAACGATCCTAGAGCGGCAGCTGCAGGCAGATGGCAAAACGCGAGATCAAGTCGGGCGCGATCGCTTTTTAGAGCGGGCCTGGGAATGGAAAGCAGAATCCGGCGGCAGAATTGTCAATCAGCTCCGTCGCCTTGGGGTGTCCGCCGACTGGTCTCGGGAGCGCTTCACCATGGACGAGGGCCTCTCCAAAGCCGTTGCTGAGGCTTTCGTCCAGCTTTATGACAAAGGTCTCATCTACCGGGGCAACTACCTGGTCAATTGGTGCCCCGCTAGCCAGTCTGCCGTTTCAGATTTGGAGGTAGAAAGTAAGGACGTCGATGGACACCTGTGGCATTTCCGCTATCCTCTCAGCGATGGCAGTGGCTATGTTGATGTGGCAACAACCCGGCCAGAAACTATGCTGGGTGACACTGGCGTTGCTGTCAATCCAGACGACAATCGCTACCGTCACCTGATCGGCAAAACCCTTACCTTGCCCATCACAGGGCGCGAGATTCCCATTGTCGCTGACGTCTTAGTCGACCCCGAGTTTGGCACCGGATGCGTCAAGGTGACTCCGGCCCACGACCCCAACGACTTTGAGATGGGTAAACGCCACGATCTATCGTTTATCAACATCATGAATAAAGACGGCACCCTGAATAAGAACGCTGGAGAGTTCGCAGGGCAGGATCGCTTCGACGCCAGGAAGAACGTAGTAGCGCGACTAGACCAGGACGGAGTCTTGCTCAAAACAGAGCCCTACCGCCACGCTGTGCCCTATAGCGATCGCGGTAAAGTGCCGGTGGAGCCATTGCTCTCTACCCAGTGGTTTGTGAAAATTCGTCCCTTGGCCGATAGGGCGCTGCAGGCTCTGGAGCATCAAGAACCAAAATTTGTCCCCGAACGCTGGACCAAGGTCTACCGCGACTGGCTGGTAAATCTAAAGGACTGGTGCATCTCCCGCCAGCTGTGGTGGGGCCACCAAATTCCGGCGTGGTACGTGGTGAGTGAAACCGGCGGCAGTATCACCGATAACACGCCATTCATCGTGGCTCACTCTGCTGCAGAGGCCAAGGCAAAAGCTGAAGCCCAGTATGGCCCAGAGGCCGATTTGGTGCAGGATGCTGATGTGCTCGACACCTGGTTCTCCTCCGGGCTATGGCCCTTTTCCACCATGGGCTGGCCAGAGCAAACTGCTGATTTAGCTACTTACTATCCCACAACAACGTTGGTCACCGGGTTTGATATTATCTTCTTTTGGGTAGCCCGCATGACGATGATGGCAAGCTATTTCACCGGGAAAATGCCCTTTAATTCGGTCTACATCCATGGGCTGGTGCGGGATGAAAACAACAAAAAGATGTCAAAGTCGGCCAACAACGGCATCGATCCGCTGATCTTGATCGATAAATATGGCACAGACGCTCTGCGCTATACCCTAGTGCGGGAAGTGACCGGAGCCGGGCAGGATATTCGCATTGACTACGACCGCAAAACCGATGAATCGACATCGGTGGAAGCCTCGCGCAACTTCACCAACAAGCTATGGAATGCCGCTCGATTCACGATGATGAATTTGGATGGCAAATCGCCATCAAACTTAGGCTCGCCAGATCCTGACGCTCTAGAGCTGAGCGATCGCTGGATTTTGTCCCGCTTCCACGGTGTGGCCAAGACAACTTGCCAATATCTTGACCGCTATGGCATGGGAGAAGCCGCCAAAGAGCTGTACGAATTTACCTGGGGAGACTTTTGCGATTGGTATATCGAGCTGGTCAAGTCTAGGCTCAACGGCGATGATGCCCAATCTCGCAGGACAGCGCAGCAAACCCTAGCGACTGTCTTGGACGGTATCTTGAGGATGCTGCATCCCTTTATGCCCCATATCACTGAAGAAATCTGGCACACCTTGACCCAGCGCGACAGTACCGTATTTTTAGCCCATCAATCCTACCCGCTGGGGGAACCCAATTTTATTCAGGCCGATGTGGAAGCATCCTTGACGACAGTCATCGAGACAATCCGAACAATCCGTAATTTACGGGCTGAAGCGGGGGTCAAGCCGAACGTAGCTATCCACGCCATCTTACAAAGTGACAGCATTGAAGAGCGCAATATTCTACAGCAGGGTAAAACCTACATCACGGATCTCGCCCGAGTGGAAACCCTAGACATCACGGATACAGCCCCAGCTCAAAAAATGTTTACTGGCGTAACGGGGACAATTCAAGTTTTGATGCCGCTGGCGGGATTTGTGGATATCGACGCGCTGCGTAGCAAGCTGGAAAAGGACTTAGGCAAAATTAATCAAGAGATCAAAGCGCTGCAGGGCCGACTGAACAACGCGGGGTTTGTGAAGAAAGCCCCACCCACCGTTGTGGAGGGGGCGAGGCAAGCTCTCCTAGAAGCAGAGAAGCAGTCCAGTATTCTGGAGAACCGCTTAAACCAGATCTAGAGCGCATCCTCAGACGCGCTGATATACTAGGGAGAAGGGAAGCAAGTTTTGTAGTGACCTGGGAACAAGCTGAATATTTTTAGAGCGACCAAGCTAGGTGCGATCGCTGATCGAAATGTATGGCTTTAGTACGGTATGGCTGCGACTGCTTAAGGCTCTACCAGCCCATGAAAAATTTATTTGCCTGCATGGGTTCTTTCCTTTTAACCAAGAGGTCTAAACCATGTTGCTTGATATGGCGTGGTTCCCCCCAAGCTGCAAACCAGTGGATCCACAGGCTGAGGCAAATCTTCATGGGATTTAGACATGTCTTGAAAGGTGCCTCACAAATATCAGAGATATACTACGTTCGAAGATCGGCGAAGCGTCCCTGCAATGCTCTATCTGGCTAAAGTACAACGAGATACGAAACAAAATGTGCCCTATCTACTGCTCATTGCTTACCAAAGCGATGAGCAGCAGTGGGTTGCGCTGCCAACAGGACTAGAAGAAACGCTGGTCCCCGTTGAAGAAGCCAAAACCTACAGGGATGGTGACCCTGTTCTGCTCGAGCTAGACAGCAGCTCTACGGTGATGTCTGTGCAAGATGCCACCGAATGCCTGTTGGATCTAGTCAGACAGTATTTTTCCGCCGGACTGACCCCAAAGGACTTGACCCAGGAAGCAGCGCGAATAGAGGAGTGGCGAAAATCTCTGACCCTCAAAAGCCAAGATGTTGTGAGGCAGACGTTGGAGGTAGAAACGCGCCGGGACCAAATTCAAGAACTAGAGACAAAACTCGAACAAGAGCGCAAGCAGATGGAGCTGATGACGCTTCAACTTCAGACCCTTGAAACTAGATTAGAAGACGAGCGAAAACAGCTCAATGTTATCAGCCCTACTGAGAATACCGACACGCGGCTGCCTGATCCAACAAATACCCTAGGTTGAAGCAATACAATGCTGACCAGGCCAGCATTGTATTGCCTTAAGTTTTCTACCTGACGGCGGCGGGCAGCGCCGGAGGACGATGTGAGTATGAACCATTGGGCCGGGCTTCGGTTTGCAGCAGCAGCTCACGGATCATGCGGGCCGCAATGCGCTGAGACAGCTCACCCGCGACCGAGCGACTCATGTGCCTAAATTCAGGCTGACTGAGCACCTGGGGAACTAGCTCAGTTACGAGGCCAGGGCCAAAACCAGGTGTCTCTCGCAGGATGTTGGCGATGCGAATGATGTGCCCTAATGTTTCAGATTGCGCTGGTTTGGTAGGGGCAGGAGCCTTTAAGCCAACTTGAGATCGGATGCTGAACACAGCTTGCTGCAGCGCGTTTTGTCCAAAGCCGTCGATAGACTGCACGATTGTGTCAACCAAATGCACCCTCACAAACTCGCCACGGGGTGAAAAGATGAAGTTGACGGTCTGATGCAAAATCTGGGCGAGGTCATAGTCTGGACTGAACTTTGCATTCTTGAGCAAGTTTTCCAACCTGTTCCAGCGAAAGCCGTTGTCCTTGAACAGTAAATCCTGTAGTGAAGCGCGCAATTGCGGAGACGGATCGCTCAGCAGCCGTTTTGCGACGTAGGGATAGGCTTTACTGAGAACCTTGAACTCAGGGTCTATCTTGATGGCAATGCCCTCTAGGGTGACTAGAGAGCGGATGATGAGAGCGTAATATGCTGGTACTCGAAAGGGATACTCATACATCAGCGCCGACAGCTGGTCTGTGATGCTTTTGAAGTTGAGCTCCGCAACGCTGGCCCCTAGAGCATTGCCAAACACGTTCGCTAGCGCTGGGATGATCGGCGTTAAGTCAGTATCCGGCGTGAGAAACTCTAGCTTGATGTAGTCATTGGCTAAGCCGTCAAAGTCACGATTGACCAAATGAACAACCGCCTCTAGCAGGCCATAGCGTTGGTAGGGCTTAACCTGACTCATCATCCCGAAGTCAAGATATGCCAGCTTACCGTCTGGGGTCGCTAGCAAGTTTCCCGGATGAGGATCGGCGTGGAAAAAGCCATGCTCAAGCAGTTGGCGAAGAGAGCATTGCACACCCACTTCAATCAAATAGCGGGCATCGATGCCCTTCTCAACCACCGCCTCTAGGTCAGTTAGCTTGGTGCCTACTATCCATTCCATGGTCAGGACGCGGCGGTTGGTATACTCCCAATAAATTTGAGGGACGTAGATATCTTCTAGATGGCCGTAAAGATCTCTAAAGCGATCGGCATTTAGCCCCTCTTGGACATAGTCCATCTCTTCGAAAATCCGAGCTCCAAACTCGTCCATGATGGCGACAAGATCGCTTTTGAGCTGCGGCACAAAACGCGTGATGAGCTTGCTGACCTGCCGCAAGATGTAAATATCTAAAGCGATGCGCTGAAACAGACCAGGACGCTGGACTTTAACGGCAACTTCTTCCCCAGTCTTTAGCCGACCGCGATAGACTTGGCCCAAAGATGCGGCAGCAATGGGGGAGTCCGTCAGCTCTGCATAGATATTTTCAGGGCGATCGCCGAGCTCTTCTTCAATGAACTGGAACGCAAGCTTGTTGGGAAACGGCGGCAGCTGATCTTGAAGCTGGCTGAGCTCATCTAAATAGACAGGCGACACTAGGTCGGGCCGAGTCGATAGCGCTTGCCCCACCTTGATATATGCTGGCCCCAGATTGGTCAAGATCTGCCTTGCCCGGATAGCGCGCCGCGGCTCGTTCCGGCTTGTCTGCCCTGTCCACCGGTCCCACAAAATTTGCATTACGAACGAGATCACAGGCCAAACGATGCTGAACAGCCTAGAGGCCACCTGGAACAGCCGACGATTATACATCGCTTCGATGACAGCTGGGTCGTAGCGCATTTCTGGCCCAGTCTTGGGTTGCTCTTGAGGTGGTTCTGGCCGATGAGCATGCTCAAGCACTTCCACCGGTGAAGGGGGTGCTTTGGAGCTGGGCGTGGGTGCAACAGTTGCTACAGGTGGCATGTTATCTGAGGAACTAAAAGATTAAGAGGGCGGGAGACCAAACGATAGCGCAGTCTAATTGTTACAGCACAGTAGTCGTTAGCGCTTATGACTAGTGCTTATGACAGAGGCATCCCAAAGGGCTGAGGCAGTGAGCGCCTTCAAACCGCCCCTGCTGTGACTATAACACCGCTCATATTAACTATTGTAACAACACCATTGCGACAGTTTTCTGTATCGGTGTCCTCTTCGTGATGTTAAGGTATCTGAAAATTACCAAAAATCATGGCGTGGGAAAGCCTCGCCGTTCAGGGCGGGGATGCGCCTAGCGCCTAGCTTCCGTTCCCCATTGGCCGGTATAATTGTACTCCTGCCAACTGCCAGAGTGCTGTGCTAACACTGAAGTTCAAGCTGTACGAGCATAAGCGAAACCGATACCTCAAGCGGACTATCAACGCCGCTGGCTGTATCTACAATCACGCTATTGCCTTGCACAAGCGCT
>JGI12210J13797_10036855_pt1 | contig 17117 bp, 14 predicted proteins | sample ElkSlonscriptome_3_FD_13797 | JGI IMG/M metagenome (IMG submission 13797)
GAGTCCGAGACTATCCATCATATTACCCTTACCCGCAACACGGGTATCCCTTAATATAGCCGATTTTTCAGGTTTATTGCTTCCGGCAGTCAGATGAAGCCTTGCTTCAAAAGCTAGCCGTTTGTAACGGTTATAAACGGATACTAAACTCCGTCTCCATCATCAATGCATGACAACGAAGAAGGCTACCTGACCCGTTCAACCCATATCACCCGAACTTCGCATCCCATATATCAGGCCCGCTATGAGTCTGCCCCCAACCCCTTCCTTTCAACATCAATATCGGTAGTGAATTGAAGAAGGGGCTGGAAATCAAAATGCCGTCAGGCAGGAATACCTGAAGCTCACGCCAAAGCAGTGGAAACTCGAGCCCAAAGTGCCCGAAAGCACCTGCCCGACAGGTAGGTAGGCTTGCTCGTTCATTTTGAATTCATATAATCTGTTTTCAAGCAAAATCCGAGTCGCATATTCCGGAACAGCCGCGGATGAATTCAAAAAGAAAGCCCAATTAGACGGGCTTACATGGATTCAGTTTTTCAAGTGCGGGAAGGGTGTGCATCAGCTACCCGCGCTGGCATCCTTATTTCTTGAGTCTCCGCTATCCTACTTCATAGTCAAGGTTTGGTGAGGCGGTGCTTAGCGACGAATGAGACTACGGCCATGCGATCTTGCCGCGAGCTAAAACCCAGAAAATACCCCTCCACCTTCAGACAGGAAGGGACTTCGGCATTTTTTCACACACCCAAACCCGCCTGAAAAAATTGCGCTTCCCTTTCTTTTTCACGCTACAGTGATCGACTACTTTGAACCCTGCCTCGTCGATCGCCACTGCAATATCAGCCGTAGAGACGATTGCCATTCGATCGGTGAGCAGTGCGGTAGATTCAATAATGTGAGTGATGTCCGAATCGGTTGCATCACTTAATAAATTATAAGGCAGGTCGATGATTGCGGCATCGTAACGGAAAGCCAAATCTCCAATATCAGAGCGGAACACGGCAGCGGAGTATTGGAAATGCGCCAAATTTTTTCGGGCATCATCGCATATTTTCCGGTTGAGTTCACACCCCTCGATTTGATATCCCGCATAGCAGGCCTCGAGCATAATGGTACCCACGCCACAACAAGCATCCAGAAGCTTCAATTCCTTTTTGCCTTGAGCGGCAATGTTTACCAGCGCTTTGGCGATGCTATTGCTAATGGAGTTGCTGTACGAATGAGGTTTCTGCTTGTGCTTGTGCCAAGCAAAACTGTCTTTGATCAATTTTCCAAAAACCCAATCGCCCTCATATAGACAAAGGGCGTAAATACTTTGAGGGTTGTGGTAATCGGGAATGCCTTCAATGCGAAAACCGATGTCTCTTAGCTTATTCAGTCGTTCGGGGTAGCCCGTTGTATCACCCGCAAAAACCAAATATTCCACTTTAAAACCCGCCGCTGCAATGCTCGCTTTTTCAATCATTTCCAATAAGCTCTCGTAGTCACGAGAAATCGAAATGATATCGAGTCGCTTTTTGATGAAAGCGCTAATCAACGGCTCAAACGTACTGTCCGACAGGAGTAACTTCTCCCCTACTTTCTCTCCAAAAAGATACTGAGACTCGAGCCGGCACAACTCTCTTTCAGTGTGGTGGTAATCGAAAAGGTAGAGGTGCTTTTTGCTTTTCATGTTTTGTCTTCATTCTCTATCTCACTGCAAAGAAGCGCGAATTCGATTGGCAACTGAAAGACCAAGTTCAAAATAATTTGATGAAGTACCGATCCCATACTGAGCTGTGGCTATTTCATATTTACAACGTCCTTTCGTGAACGGACTTTCAGTTTAGCATAAATACTACTGACATGGGTTTTAACCGTGCTCATCTCAATATTAAAGTGTTCCGATATTTCTTTATTTGAAGCTCCTTCTTGAAGAAATTGAAATACCTTTCGCTCTTGGACACTTAGTTTCTCCAAGCCTTTGGATTCTCTTGATCCGCGCCTGAAAAACAAAAATCCAACGGCAGCGAATAGCACGGTTAAGAAGCTCGCCCACACACCAATATGTGAAGTATGGCTACTCGGGATATGCTTGGCAAATGAACTATAATAAGGGTTGTCTTGCTTTCTCCACCTTTCTAAGAAAGCATCGTATTTATCGCTGTTCGATCCGTAATTAGACTCAAATTTACTTCTGTAAATGGCATGTAGTGAAACGAGAAAATGTGAAGAAGTATCAGCAATATTGAGCAGATTAGTTAACAATTGATCTTCAACAAGCCTTCTTTTCGCAGCAGTGCTTTTTGAGGCAACGCTATCTGCCCTACTCACCATCTCGGTGATTACTTGGAATTCACTATTGACTGATGAATTTCTGTATGAGATTGTCTTAAATGGTGGTTTCTCAGGTGCTCCATCTAGAAATATTTGAGAAAACCTATTTGCAATTAAGAAATGGTGATTCTCATCCTTCCCGCCTATAATAAGCGTAGCAGGGGTATCATCTTTCTTGACAATATGCAAACGATAGAGATTTTCTTCCTCTGGCAGAAAATCGACATCGAAAAAAAAGTAACCCAGACTATCTATGTCGGCCTTCGCCAGAATCATATCGTTTGACATGACATACATATCATCAAAGGTTGGGATGTGAGAAAGATAAATTGTTGAATCCCACGATTTATTGAGGGACAAATGTCCCGAGATATAAGCACTTGATTCACTTTGAGCCTTGCACACATTAGGAACCAATCCCCCTATAAAAACCATCGCTATCGCGTACCCTAAATGGGTGAACTTCATATTTCCTAATATACTGCAGTAAGTGTATGTATTTCTATTCGCCCGGTAGCGTATGATGGAATAATCTTCACTTTCCAATCTCCGCCAATTGGTTCGATCCACGACTTCTCCAAATTACCTCTCACCAATTCTTTCTTCCCTGCGTCCAATTGAGTTCCTACGGTAAAACTGCCCTGCTTGGTCTTGTTTGGATCGTATACCTCGATGGCAAGCTTTCCTTCAGATACCATAGTGAAGATCGATAAATCAAAGCTTCGTTCACCCGGCTTAATACTGAGTGTAATTTCTGCAGGCTTCGAATCGTTATCCAATTCAATGGTTCGATGTAAATCCATAGCAGCTTCCTGCTGCATGGAAAACTGTGTTGGTTTCCCATTTTGAGCAACTAAAGGCACATGCAAAAGCAATGCGGCAATGAGTGAGAAAGCTGCTTGAATTTTCATAGTTCACGAATAGTTAAAATTAACAATATGAGCTGACAAAACTATTGTGAAGCTTCCAAAAAAATCAAATTTCAAAGGATGAAAAAAGGATGATCACAGAAGGAAATAAGAATGAAACGCAGCGTTTAAACATCAAACAGCGGGGAACTCAAATACCGATCTCCGCGGTCGCATACAATAAAGACGATCACACCCTCGTCGATCTCTTCGGCTATTCTGAGGGCAGCGGTTAGCGCTCCTCCACTGCTCATACCCGAAAAGATGGCTTCTTCTTTGGCCAATCGCCTCGCCATATCGGCAGCTTGGTCTTCACTGACGTCAATGGTGCGGTCCACGCGAGAAGCCTCAAAAATCTTGGGCAGAAACTCGGGACTCCAACGGCGAATGCCGGGAATTTTAGAACCTTCAGTCGGCTGTGTTCCCACGATCTGTACTGCAGGATTCTGATCTTTCAAGTAGCGAGAAACACCCATAATGGTGCCCGTAGTGCCCATGGCCGAAACGAAGTGCGTGACCTTTCCCTCGGTATCGTTCCATATTTCAGGACCCGTAGTGCGGTAATGCATTTTCCAATTGTCGGCATTACCGAATTGATTGAGCATGTAATACCCCTCATTGGCCGCCATCTCCTCGGCCAAAGTGCGGGAATACTCAATGGTTTTTTCGGCGGGGGTTAGAATCAATTCGGCACCGAACGCCTTCATGGTTTTCCGTCTTTCCACTGTAGCACTCTCGGGCATAATGAGGGTCATCTTCACATCGAGAATACTCGCTATCATGGCCAAAGCAATTCCCGTGTTTCCACTGGTGGCTTCTACCAGTTTGTCACCCGGCTTGATGTCGCCACGGTCGAGCGCCCCTTTGAGCATTCCATAGGCAGCACGGTCTTTTACACTTCCACCCGGATTGTGACCTTCCAGTTTGCCGAAAAGGCGAACACCTTTCTTTTGGCTGATGTTTCTGATTTCTACCAGCGGGGTATTGCCGATGAGTCTTTCCAGTGTCATGATTTGAATTCTATAATGTCCGTTTCGCCGTCGTTGTTGGTCAACGCAGCCTTGTAATACACCTTTGTGTTTGGCGGAACGCTCCGCGTCAACCAGACATTTCCGCCAACGATGCTGTGGTGACCGACTATGGTATGCCCACCAAGAATCGTTGCACCCGCGTAAAGCACCACGTGGTCTTCGATAGTCGGGTGGCGTTTTTTCTCGGCATCGTCTTTTGCTACGCTGAGCCCTCCAAGGGTAACACCTTGGTAAATCTTCACGTGATCCCCAATATGAGCGGTTTCGCCAATGACAACCCCCGTTCCGTGATCGATGCAAAAATGCCTGCCAATTTCTGCCTTGGGATGAATATCAATCCCTGTTTTGCCATGGGCCAATTCGGAGATGATTCGTGGAATCAATTCCACTTGCAAATCAGAAAGGCAATGGGCTATGCGGTAAGCTGCTACGGCATAAAACCCAGGATAAGAGCGAATGATTTCCGTGGTCGACTTGGCAGCAGGGTCACCTTCAAACATGGCTTGCACGTCCTCTTGAAGCAATTCGTGGATGTGAGGTAAAGCCTCAAAGAAGCGATCGGCGACCTCTTGTGATTGCTCAGAGCGTTCGGGATTGCGCGCCAAGAGCATGTGGAGTTTGGCTTTGAGTTGATCTACGTGCGACTCAAATTCGGCGAAGGTCTCAAACGTTTTCTTATCAAATGCCGGAAACAAAAGCGAAATGACCCCGTCGGCAAAGGAGACAATTTCAGAAGGCGACGGACAGTCGGCGCACTTTGTATTCTTTTCGAAAAGCATTTTCAAGAAAGAAGCATTCATTTGACTCTAATTTATCAGGTTGACCTCGTAGGTAATAGTCGTTTCAGGACGAAAGGTTGCACTCACGGAACAGTATTTCTCTACCGAAAGTTTAATGGCCCTTTCGGCCTTATGCCGATCGATATCTCCTTCGAGGGTATAAATCAGGTGAATGGAATCAAATGGCTTCGCTGCGCCTTCATCGGGCCGTACTCCACTTACTTTCACCCGAAAGTCTCGAATCTTCTGCCGTTGCTTTTCTAAAATCAAAACGGCATCAAAGGCGCTGCAAGAAGCCATCGAGGTGAGGAGGAGTTCCATCGGCCGCATTCCTTTTGAGTGTTCGCCCCCATCGATGGAAACGCGATTTCCTCTGTCGTTTTCGGCTTCAAAGTGTAGATGCTCGTCTTTGCGGGCAATGCTGATGTTCATTTCCATGGTTCGGATGATTCTGTCAATTTTAAGATGGCAAAACTAAAAGAAAGCGAATGAGCAGATACCAATGACTTGGTAAACAAAATCATGCTACTCGAAAAATTCAAAACAGATCATGGAAATAGAGAGCTTTCGCTCGAAAAATCTTAACCCATAAGACCCAAGCAAATCTTCAACCTCAAAATCTTCTTTACCGAAGCATAAACTTGCTTTTTGTAATCGGCATCCTTTTCCATCTCAGCTAAAATCGAGTCGATGGTTTCCTTTTCATCGATCGGCATCAACAGTACATCACAACCCGCTTTCGAGGCCAAAAGCGGCGCATTTTCGATGATGGTTACGGCTTTCATGATGTTGAGAGCGTCGGTCACGATCAGCCCTTCAAAACCCAGTTCCTCCCGTAGCAAATCATTGACGATGGTGCGCGAGCAACTGGAAGGTAGCCCGTCGGTGCCGTATTTCTCATTGTTCTGCACGGTGATGTGCGCCACCATAATCGATAGGACTCCTGCATCGATCAGCGGAGGATAAACATCGAGCTCTTTTAATTCTCCGTCGATGTAAACCGACTTTTTGTGGGTGTCGCCCTTTACCAGTCCGTGCCCGGGAAAGTGCTTGGCAGTAGCCACAATTCCCATGTCTTGACTCGATTCGATAAAAGACTTGCTCATGGCAACCACATGTTCGCGATCGCTTCCGTAGCTACGGTTTTTGATGGCCTCATTCTGCGGACTCAAATCGCAAACAGGCGCAAAATTGTGGTGAAATCCGACTTCGAGCAAATGAGAGCTGATCAGTGCTGCGATGGAATCTGATGCCTCCGTTGTTTTGATGTCGATGGTATTCATCACCGGATCATAACCAGACAAGCGTCCGTTAAAAAGGCTCGGTTCAGCGTCAATCGAAAAAACCAAAGGAACATAACCCTTTGAAGAAGAAATAGCATTCAAGCTATCGATCATTGTCTTGTGGTGTACTTTTGTTCCTTTTAGAAAAACCACTCCCCCGATTTGATTGTCATGTGCCAATCGGTAGACTGTTTTGTCTGATTTTCCCAAATCGCCCGCTGACGTAACGATCATTTGTGCCACACGTGCCTCTTCATCCATCGACAAGAATTGCTTTTCGACACGCTCACCAATTGAAGTGTCGCCATCGAAAAAGTGATCTTCAAGCGATTTGTTCTTTTGTGCAATAGCACAAATTCCCAGAGACAGAGAAACACAAAACAGGAGATTTTTAATCGGATTGTTTAATTTCATGATGAAGCAAATAGTTTCGAAAGCTAGAACTAATTTCTGAGTAGGCTGCAACTAAGCCGGAAGCAATTCTATTCATACAAACATTCAGCACAGCGTTTATCAGGCGTTTAACTGATTTCATTCTCATCGCTTATTTCTAAAAATCTCAAATCGAAGACGAGTTGACCGATCAATCAAAAAACAAATGTCTAAAAAAGGGTATACATTTATTTAGATTCACCGAAGGCATCCTAAAACTATTTGCTAATTTTGCTTCTAAAATAAGAGGCTAAACGTCTTAAAGGCATACACATGCCTGTTTCATAAAATGAAGGGTTAGATCGGACCGGGTATGAAGAGTGATCAAGCGCTACTGGAAATCAAAAATTATGGCCTCCTTAATAACGAGCAAGACGAGGAGTTAAATGAACTGGTCGAAATTGTATCGATTCTCTGTGATGTGCCGATTGCGCTTATTACAATTACCGATGAGGACAACCAATATTTTATCGCTCGTAAAGGCCTGAACATGGAGCGTGTTGCCCTGGAAGATTCTTTTTGCAAATACACACTGGAATCGGACAAGCCTCTGTTCACCGTCAAAAACGCCCTTGAACACGATGATTTCAAAACGAATAAGTATGTCGTTGGTGAGCCCAATGTGCGCTTTTACACAGGCGCAGCTTTAATTACACCCGGCGGCACCAAGATAGGAACACTTTGTCTGCTCGATTATCAAGAACGAGAACTTTCCGCAGAGAAAAGCAAGATAATTGAGTTGACCGCCAAGCGAGTAGTCAAGGTTTTGGAAAGGAGAAAACAGATAGTAAGCCAGAGTAAGCAAATTGAGGTCGATCAACAAAGACTCAGACACCTGACCGACAATGCCCCCGGAGCTTTATTCCAGCTGAACTTTCACCACGACGAAGACCGGTACGAATTTTCCTTCGTCAGTGCGGGCATATCACGACTCCATCCGGCTCTCAGTCCGAAGCATTTGAAATCCGATCCCTTTTTACTCGCTGATTTAATCCACAATGCTGACAGGGAATCTTTTCAAAATAGCATCGGAGCTGCTATTCGCGACTTCAGGCCATGGAACAAAGAGTTCAGGCTAATCACCAATGAAGGCAGCATTTGGGTCAGAGGCGTTGCCGTTCCCAGAAGGCACGAAAATACCACCGAATGGTACGGACTATTTGAAAACATCAACTACCTCAAAGAATACCAACTTACTTTGGAGGGCATCGCATTCGATATTTCGCATGGCTTGAGAAGACCGGTAAGCAATTTACTCGGCCTTGTAGACCTTTTTGAAGATGGCCGAATGAGCAAGACCGATAACGTCAACTTTAAAACTTACGTCAAAGAGGTTTCTCAGGAATTGGAGAAGTTTACCCATCAACTGAATAAAACCTATTCTCAAAAGCACGAGGATCTTCAAAAAAAAATCGGGCAAATAGAGCCCGAAAAAGATGGCCCTACGGTGGAGTAAGTTTCTACTCTTCGCTACCTAATTCCGTTTCTTCTAAATCAATTAGAATGGATCCGACGGAGTAAGAGAACCACTCCTTGAACATTTCGAGATCTATTTCGTCCGGCCATAGATCTTCATCGGTGGTGGTGAGAAATAGCTCGTTGGCGAAAATATCTTCCCAATGCTTAAGAAGGGGCTCGTCAATATTTTCCCAATTGCCCTCTACCAAATACATTGTGGCTTCGTCCGTCTCGGAAGGCCGGGTAGGTTCCTCATCGGGTAGAACGGTGTTTGCCCAGTTGTGAAAAGCCTGTTTTGGTGTAACCGAAATGGCGCCGCGATTGAGGGTGTCTCCGTAAGCCATAGTGTTTTGATTGAATTTTTGGGCAAAACTAATGCTTTTGAAAATTGGTTGGATCAATTGCCCTTTAGAATCTTAGGGATTCAATGTATATATTTGTATATTATACATTTCTGGGAATGTTCCCTTGAAATCAGTGCAGAAAGGCATAGAAAGCAGTACAGATGAAAATTTCAATTTCACTCACGTCACTTTTAATTTTTCTTTTTTCCTCGGCAATAGCTCAAACTATTGAGATCTCAGATGATTTCGAGTCATCTTCTGAGGGCTTGGAATGGTTTGGCGACATTGCAACTGTCAATCAAGATATTACCAACCCTTTTCCTACGGGAATCAATACCTCATCGGGCGTTCTTGAGTACATCGACTACGGAGATGAGTATTCCTATTTTCGGTACGACGCACCAATCAACTTTGACCTGACGGAAAACAGCACTTTCACGTTAAAGGTTTACGTCCCTTCGGAGAGCTTAACGGGACAGCAGCCCAATCAAGTTGCCTTTAAGCTACAAAATGCCAATCTGGCCCAGCCATGGGTGACGCAAACTGAAATCATCAAAAGCATTGTGCCGGATGAATGGCAGGAATTGAGTTTTGACTTTTCCACCGACGAATTCAATAATCAAAATAGTACATTACCCGCACCAACCGAAAGATTCGACCTCAACCGAGTGCTCATACAAGTCAATGGAGAGGCAAATACCGATCTGGTTACCGCTTACATCGATGACTTTTCCTACGACGGTGTCTTGGATCCTGATGCAAATCCTACCACATCAGATTACAACACCCTGGTATGGTCTGATGAGTTTGAAACCGACGGTGCAGTGAACCAGGCGAATTGGTTTCACCAAACCCTACTCCCGAATAGTTGGGGCTGGTTTAACAACGAGTCACAGCACTACACTGATCGCATAGAAAATTCATACGTAGCCGATGGAAACCTTCACATCGCGGCTAAACGAGAAACATTCAATGACCAAGGCTTGACCAGAGAATTTACTTCTGCGAGACTCAATTCCAAATTTGCCTTTACTTATGGGCGGGTAGTTGCCAGAGCCATTTTGCCGGAAGGCGGAGGAACATGGCCCGCCATATGGATGCTGGGGAAAAATATTGCCGAAGAGGGCGGATACTGGGCTGAGGAATTTGGAACAACCGGATGGCCCGAATGTGGTGAGATCGACATTATGGAGCATTGGGGATACAACCAAAACGTCATTTCTGCCGCATTGCACACACCTTCATCTTTCGGGGCTACCGAAAATCACGCTACGATTTTTGACGAAAACGTGTCCCAAGACTTTCACATTTACGAAATGGAATGGTCACCCGAGGAGATTAAGTTTAGCCTGGATGGATCCGTGTATTACGTCTATGCCCCCGAAAACCAGAACCCCGAAACATGGCCTTACACGGAAGATCAATACATCTTATTGAACGTGGCCATGGAAGAAAACGTGAGTCCTGCATTTCAAGAGAGTGAAATGATTTTGGACTACATTCGGGTATATCAAGAAGGAAATCCGACCTCAACTTCCGACGGAGTAAAAAGTAATTTGAAGCTGTATCCCAATCCGTCCACTGACCTGCTGAATATTGAGCTTCCCTCCGGTTTGCAAAACGGGCAAATGGAAATTTTCACCATGCTTGGAAAACAAGTAAAAAGAGTTGAAGTGCAAAGTCAAAGAACCAGAATTTCCGTAACTGATATTCCCGCAGGGATGTATCTGATTACCTTCCGTGGGGAAAACCTTTATGAGACCATTCCCTTTGTCAAGATGTAAGCTACGGAAGAAATACCAAAGGGAGGTTATTTAGGTGTTAATTGTGTTCATTGTACACTCATCTTTCATACATCGCACCTCAACACTACTACATCAACCAAAAAACATCTCCATAGGCCTTATCGAATAATCTGCTTCATTACGAGATTGGTTTACAGGGTGTAAGAAAATTGCGGCCGTGAATTTTTTCTTCTTTTAGTGCATATTACGCTTGTGTAAAGTCCAAGTTAAGGTTTGTTAATGCTTAACGAACCTCTAATTTCAAGTTTTCATTTAACCAAATGACTATGCGAAATAACCACCCGATTCTGAGGAACTCGATTGTTGCAGTTAGCCTCTTACTATTGTCCTTGGGGCAACATTTAAAAGCGCAAGAAATAACAGGTAAGGTTTTAGATAAAAAAACAAATCAAACTCTGCCCGGCGTCAATGTTATTGTAAAGGGAACGACCAACGGAACGTCTACCGACATGGAAGGAAACTTTTCGCTGAAAGCGCAGAGCACGGATTCTTTAACCTTCAGATTTTTAGGATACCGAGAACAGACCGTAGCAGTAGGAAATCAAAATACCATTACTGTTTTTATGTCAGAAGATGCCGAGCTGCTCGAGCAGGTCGTGGTTGTGGGGTATGGAACGGTAAAAAAGAAAGAATTGACGGGGGCCACCTCCACCGTGGAAGGCGAAGAGCTTACGAAGCTCAACATCCCCAGAATGGACGCCGCCTTGCAAGGACAGGTAGCAGGGGTTACCATCAATACCAACTCGGGCTCGCCGGGAGGTGCTTCGGCCATCAGGATTCGAGGCCTCTCCACCTTTGGAGACAATGACCCATTGATTTTGGTAGATGGAATCGTCTACGACTCCGAAGGACTCAATGCCCTTAACCCGAATGACATTGCTTCAATCAACGTATTGAAAGACGCTACCGCGGGTATCTACGGCGTAAGGGCGGCCAACGGGGTAATCTTGATCGAAACCAAGAAAGGAAAAAAAGGCTCGGGCCCCAAAGTAGAGGTAGGCGGTTACTTTGGTAGCCAAACCACTTCAAATAAATTGGACCTTCTGAATGCTGAAGAGTATGCCATTGTAAAGAACAATGCTTTCGCGAACGGTGGTAGTGAGCCTCCTTTTGAAACCACCGATTTGGGAGAGGGAACCAACTGGCAAGACGAAGTATTTCAATCCGCACCGATTCAAGGATACAACATCAGCGTTTCGGGTGGGTCAGAAAAAACAACCTACTCCGTGGGTGGCTCCTATTTTAACCAAGAAGGAATTGTAGGTGGCGAAAAATCGAGCTTCGAACGCTACAATGGCCGCCTCAACTTGTCTACGGCTATTTCTGATAAGATTCAGTTCAACAGCGTTTTGCTCTACACCAACGAAGAAAGAAGCACCCTCCAGGAAAACGGGATTGGATCCGTTCTTTACAACACGATAAACGCTTATCCCACCGAGCCTGTCAGACAGCCCGACGGCTCCTACAGCTATTTACCACTGGTAAATGATATCATTAATCCGCTGGCGCAAATCGAGAATACTTACAATGCCGGTTATGTAAATAAATTTGTCGGCAAAGAAGAAATCGTTGCCGAGTTGAATGAGAATTTCACTTGGACCAATCGTTTTAACTTTAACTACGCCGCGGTGGAAGGAAAAACCTTTTCACCACTCGTTTGGTACGGCCCGGGAAAAGCGCCCAATACCGCATTGAATGAGAATCTCGATCCCGTGATGGTTGAAATTGCCGACAGTACCTTTTTGGAGCGCGGCGCGAGCGTCTCGGAAAACCGCGATACCTATATCGACCTCACTTTCGAAAGTTATTTAAACTACGACAGAGTATTTAACGATATACACGCCGTAAAGGCAACCTTCGGAGTCTCTTCATTCAGCCGTCGAGGAGAAGGATTGAACGCCATTGGATTCAATATCCCGAACAACTCGGAAGACTTTGCCGACATCAGCGCGAGCCAAGCAGAACAAGGTTACCTGAACAATGCGGGTTCATTCCAATTCAGGGAGCGATTGCTTTCGGCATTTTTCAGGGGAGAGTACAAGTATGCAGACCGCTATTTGATTTCGGCGATTATCAGAAGAGATGGCTCCAGCAAATTCGGTGAAAACGAACGTTGGGGAATATTCCCGACGGTATCGGGAGCATGGATCATCAGCGAAGAAGAGTTTTGGAAATCGAAGGTGATTAATTTTGCCAAGCTGCGCGTAAGCTACGGGGTATCCGGAAACGACCAGATTCCAAACTTTGCCTACCGTGCACTGCTGGACGGTGAAGGAAACTACGTGCTCGACAACTTGATCAGAACGGGAGTCGCGATTGGCAGAGCTTCCAACCCCGATTTAAAGTGGGAAACCACGAGGCAATTCAATGCGGGATTGGACCTTTACGTATTCGACGACTTCACGGTGTCGGCGAATTACTTTATCAAAAACACCAATGACTTACTTTTCCAGCCTGACGTTTCCGGGCTTTTGGGAACGTACGGACCCGGCGGATTTCCTCCCTTCGTAAATGCAGGTGATGTGAGAAACCAAGGGGTAGAACTCGAATTGGGCTACACCACCAAGCCCGTGAACAATTTCATCTTCTCGGCCGCTTTGAACGGAACTTACATACAAAACGAAGTATTGGAAGTTCCGAATGGAGTTGAATTTATTCCGGGAGCGGCCTTTGGTGTGGGCGGTACGGTAGCCACGCGATTTGAAGAGGGCTTCCCGATCGGATACTTTATCGGCTACGAAACGGACGGAATTTTCCAAAACCAAGCAGAAATCGACAATGCAGCAGTCGTTCAGCCGGGTGCACAACCGGGCGATCTTCGTTTTGTCGATCAAAACGGCGATGGACAAATTACTTTTGGCGATGATGGCGATCGAGTGGACTTAGGCTCCCCCATTCCCGATTTCACTTTTGGGTTAAACCTCAACGGCCGCTATAAAGGCTTTGATGTGAGCTGTAATTTCTATGCCGCCATCGGCCAAGAAATCATCCGCAATTTTGAGCGCTCTCAACCTTACGCCAACCAATTGGGCTACACGCTCGATAGATGGGCAGGAACCGGCACCTCAAACGAAATACCGCGGGTTACAACGGGTTCAACCAGAAATACCGAGTTCAGTGACTTCTACGTAGAAGACGGGTCATTCCTACGCTTGAGAAATCTCCAGGTGGGATACACACTACCATCGAAATTGCTGGACAAAATAAATGTGAATTACCTGCGCATTTATGTCAGCGCCAATAACCTTTGGACCCTGACGGGCTATTCCGGCTTTGACCCCGATATCGGTTCATTCGGAGGACCTTTATCTGCAGGAGTTGACTACGGCTTTTATCCACAGGCCACGACTATAATGGGTGGATTTAACATTCAATTTTAATCCCATGAAAAATCGATTTTTTAGAATACTCGCCATAGCATCCCTCCTATCAGTTTCACTATGGGGTTGCGAAGAATTTCTCGACGTAGAACCTGAATTTACGCAAGACGCAGAAAACTATTTCAATTCTCCGAATGATTACAACCTCGCTTTAATAGGCGCTTATGATCTACTACAAGGATCTTTCACTTCCTATTGGATTGGAGACATTGCATCCGATCATTCCATAGCAGGAGGTGAAAGCGCGTTTGACACACAAGGCCTGCACGAGATTGACGACATGGAACACAATGCGGTCAACAACGAATTGAGGAGTGTCTTTCGATGGAATTTCGCCGGTATTACCCGAGCAAACTTCATCCTCGAAAACAGTGATCGAATTGATTTTTCGGGGAAGGACATCATACTGGCCGAAGCCCGCTTTCTACGCGCATATTACTATTTCGAGTTGGTGAAAATTTTCGGAGGCGTTCCGTTAATCGTCGACGAAAGAATAGGAACGGTTGAGGCTACGGAAATCGATCGCGCTTCCGCGTCTGATGTGTACGCACAGATCGAATCTGACTTGAACGCCGCAGCTGACATACTTAGTTACGGAGCGCCTCAAATAGGCAGGGCCGACAAAGGAGCCGCGCTGGCTTTACTTGGCAAAGCCCACCTTTACCAAAAAGAATATGAGCAAGCCTCGGTAATTCTGGATCAGGTTATTACAGAGGGCGGGTACTCGCTGGTAAGCGAATATGAAGACCTGTGGTTTGTGGCAACACAGAATAACAACGAAGGAGTATTTACCATTCAATACTCGGGACAAGAGGGTGGTTCTTACGACTGCTTGATTTGCCTGGAAGGAAATGCAGCTCCCGGTTTTCAGGGAATTCGCCAATATGATGGTCCCTTCTACGGGGACGGAAACAGCTATAATTTGCCTACCCAAAAACTATACGACGCCTTTGATGAAAATGACCCGAGGAGAGCCATCAGCATCCTGGACCTTGAGGCGTTTATTGCCCAGCAAGAAAACCCCAACGAAATAGAATTCGCAATTGGCGGGGGTGGCCATACGGGTTACTACAACAATAAATACATCAAACGCTTATCAGAGTTGGGACTTCCCGACACCGATCTTACCAGCCCCCTGAACTACAAAGTGATTCGCTACGCCGATGTGCTCCTTATGGCAGCCGAAGCGCACAATCGCATAGGAGAAGATGGTATAGCCATAGGCTACCTCAATCAAGTACGCGACCGAGTGGGCATGCCTTCCATAAATTCAGGAGGAAATCAGCTGACTGAAGACATCCTACGAGAGCGCGTCTATGAACTTTCCGGTGAGGGTCATCGTTTCTTTGATCTGGTGAGAACCGAAAGAGCTGCTGAAGAAATTGAAGGTTTTATCCCCGGAAAGCACGAGCTATTCCCCATTCCGCAACTTGAAATTGATTTGGCGGGCGGCAATTGGCAGCAAAACAATAATTATTAATCGATTAGAAGAGACATCCCATGAAAAGCAATAAATACATAGAAATCCGAAAGCCTCTACTGTTCATTTTCGCCTTCATAGCTCTTTTAAGCTCATGCAAGGAAGAGGAACCCGAATTGGCTGATCCCCCGACATCGGCTGACGCCGCTTTCACCTTTGCACCTTCCTCACAAACGGATAACATTCTTGAATTCAGGGCTTCCAATCAAAATGTCCAAGCATTCTGGGACCTTGGAAATGGAGGATCTGCCGAGGGATCAACGGCAGTAGGGGTTTATCCCAATGCCGGAACTTACACGGTAACATTGACCATATTCAATCAAGGAGGAAGCATTACCTCTACCCAAGATGTAGTGATCGAAAATGATGATCCTACCCTGCTGGACAATCCGATTTTTGATCTCCTCACGGGAGGTGCCGACGGTCCGGGCTCCAAGTCCTGGGTAATTGACTCTACCACTGCCGGGCATTTTGGAGTGGGCCCTAACCCCTCTCCTAACGGGGATTTCCCTGCATTTTACGCTGCAACTCCGTTGGAAAAATCAGGTTCGGGCATGTATGACGACGTTTATACGTTTACCCTTCAAGGGTTTCAGTTTGACATGGTGACCAATGGAGACATCTACCTCAACGCAGGCCAAGTAGGAGATTGGCCAGACGCATTTGACAGTGGCGTGGGTGATTTTACCTCTCCTTTTCCCGATCAATTGGGTGATGCCTGGACTTACACGGAAGGGCCCGATACTTTAATCTCAATCGTCGGAGATGCTTTTATTGGATACTTCACGGGAGTCCGAACTTACAAGATCGTAACCATTGAAGAAAACTTGCTTTTCCTACGAATGGAAGATTCTGCAGATGGAGCACTGGCCTGGTATCTTCGGTTGATTCCCGAGGGTTTTGATCCCGGTAACACCGAAGCACCCGAATATAGTTTACCGCTTGATTTCGAATCTGAAGAACCCGAGGCAAATACATTTGGAAACAGCACGGTAGCCTATATTGACAATCCGGATGCAAGTGGTATTAACACAAGCTCCGGGGTTTTGGAAACTGTTCATGGAAATGAACCCTGGGCGGGATTTTTCTTCAACATGGAGTCGACATTTGACTTCAGCAGCGACAATACGATTACGTTGAAAGTATGGGCTCCTTCTACAGGAACATTTCGAATAAAACTGGAAGAACAGTCAAATACGGAAAGCTTTATAGAAGTTGACGCAGAGGTGACGGAGACTAATACTTGGCAGGAACTCACTTTTGATTTTAGCGGAGCTGCCGATACTTACGATCGTCTGGTGCTCTTTCCGGGATGGGATGTACCCAATGCCGGAACATTCTACCTGGATGATATCACACAACCCTGATCAACTCTACAAAATGAATTGATTCGAAGAGTAATTTGGAATTTCTTCTAATCGAAAATTTGAAGGAGGCTTCTTTAATGGGAAGCCTCCTTTTTCACTTGAGGTTACTTCGTGAATTCATCCAACTTTCAGTCTTAGGCAAAAAAAACCCGCTGCTTTCACAACGGGTTTTTTCTTTTAGTAGGTGGTCATTAAACTTACGACCTTCTCGAAACTCCTTTGATATTGACGAATTCCTTTAAGCCGAATCCACCGTGCTCGCGGCCGTAACCCGAATCTTTTACACCTCCAAAGGGCATAACAGGATCGGCCAAACCGAAGGTGTTGATGAACACCATTCCCGTATCAAAATGCTTCTCGGCCATCGCAATAGCAGCTTGTTCATCTTTGGAAAAAATTCCTCCACCTAATCCAAATCGGCTGTCGTTAGCGATGCGCATGGCATCTTCGTTATCCTTCGCTTTGATCAAAGAAGCGACGGGACCAAATAGCTCATCTTCGTAAGCCGGCTGCCCGGGTTGCACATTTTCCAAAACA
>JGI12210J13797_11041340_pt1 | contig 17109 bp, 6 predicted proteins | sample ElkSlonscriptome_3_FD_13797 | JGI IMG/M metagenome (IMG submission 13797)
CCCCTGTCGCCACCTGTTTTCCATCAGGACTAAATGCCACTACCAGTACACCACTTAAGGTTTCTGAGAAAACCGATTTACTTAAATCGGCATTTTGGAAGTTAACATTATATAAATTCCGGCGACGTAAGTCAGCTTGCCAAATCGTTAGATTAGAAAAATTATAGTTGGTTAAATTAATGTGGAGTTGATGCAAGAGGTTAATTAAATTTCCGCCACAATAGCCGGCTAATGCCGAAAAATGTTCTCGGAGTTGGGTTAAAATACCAGCGAGTTTAGCTTCTAAGGTTTTGGGTGATTTAAAGGTTTGGTTAAGCCTCTGGACAAGGGGGTCTAGAATCAGACGGATTTGACTGGCTCTGACATAATCTTTTGCGGTGACTTTGACCAGAGGGTGACTGATTAATACGTCAGGGTGTTCTGTGGCAATTTCGTCATAACAGCTATCAATGAATCGCTCAGTCACGTACTCCATAACGACAGGTTGTTGGGTGTAACGAAACGACAACTTTTCTTGGGGTAGGCGCGTCGCTTTCTCAATTAGCGATCGCCCCCACAGACTTTCTAAGGCTTCCATTAAATTTGACCGAGATACTCCAGGTACGATGTCATCTTGGAGTTCGGCGATGGTTGTCCCTTCTCGATTAATCGCTAACCAGTACATGATACTTTTTTCTAGGGAAGGAAGGCGGTCAAACTGTTGCTCTAGCAAGCGGCGAACGCTATTGAAAACAACGGTATCTTCGGCTAAAAAGGCTTCAATTTCGCCGTCAAATAGGGCTTTAATCGAGGTGGCAACAATTTTGATAGCAAGGGGGTTATTGTCGTAGCGATCGCACAACTGTTGTTGATAGGTTGGTTGTCCCACCAATCCTTTATCTTGCAGCAATGCGATCGCGATATCCTGGGAACCACTCAAGCGCAAGGAACGCACGGGCAGTTTGTCTCCCTCACTGGCGGTAATAATAGCTGGCTTTTCCCGACTGGTGAAGATGACACAACTTTGATGGGCGGTTTCGCCAATGGCTCGGAGCAGGTTCTCATAGTCTTCATAACCGGGGCGAAATTGTCCTGCTTGAGCCGCTTCTAAAATGGCTTCCATATTATCTAAAATTAACAGACAACGGAAAGTACGCAAATAATGAAGGAGTCGTCCCAATTCCGGTTTGGTTTCTTGTTGGTTAGAGATAAAGGACACTAAATCACCCAGAAGGGTTTCTAGGGGTGGGGCGTTGCGTAAACTTCGCCAAATCACATAGTCAAACTCATGCTGCACCTGTTGAGCCACCTTGGCGGTGAGTGTCGTTTTGCCGATTCCGCCGATGCCTAATACTCCAATCAGGCGACACTGATCGGTGATAACTGATTGCACTAACGTTGCCCGTTCTTGGCGGCGTCCATAGAACACGGAGACATCAGCCGCTTCTTCCCAGTCGATGGAATTGGGAATTAAAGTTTCTTGAGATTCCTTGCTCCCAGACGTGCCATGGAGAGACGTTGCATGGGACGTCTCTACATCGGGTTGTGAACCTTGGCTTTGCTGTCGCCACTGGCGTTCTAGAACGGAGCGAACATTGGTTTTACTGACCTTTTCATTCAAGGCTTCACTCAGCATTTTCCATAACTTCGGACCCACGTCTCGCTTCAAGTAGCTGGTAGAATAACGGGCTTCTGCGGCGATTTCTTCATAGTTTTTTCTCTGCCAGGAGTATTGCAGGATAGCAATTTCTACGGGGGACAACCGTCGTCCTGTTGTCACAAAGACCGCTTCATCGGCAATGGCAAGTCCATCTTCAAAGTTCATGATTCACCCTTGGCGTGGAAATGAATTGGCGAAATTTACTGAACTTTAGCAGAACTTTCCAGAACTTTTCTGTATCGACAGAAAATATGAGAGCTTATAAATTGAAAAGCAAGGCAGTTGAAAGCTTTTCAAAATCAGTGTTTCCAATCTGATAAATATTTCAACGGCTCAACAAATCTTAATTTCATTCCTTGAAGAATAAAGACAAGGAAGAATGCCATCACTTGTGGGTGAATTATGCAAGTGAATCGGGTGTATCTCAAAACTTAATTACCTAAACACCTAACTAAACAGGAGAACTCTCGTGGTTCAATCGAATATCAGTCCTGTCAGTGAACAAGAACACCTCAGTTCAATCTTGTCCTCTGAACAAAGTAGTCCGTTTACCTATTGCTCACTGCCTCAGATACCTGAGCGAGAATTTGACCCTAGTGTTAACCCGAACCGAGCTAATCTTATACAATTCCTAGATAAGAAATGGGTGAATGGGACGATCTTACACTACTACTTCTTTGACCAGACCAATGACACCGAGAAAAACATTGTGCGTCAGGCATTCGGCATTTGGAAGCAGGTGGGCATTGGATTAGAGTTTAAGGAAGTCAACTCGCCAGACGAGGCAGAGATTCGGATTGGTTTCGTCAGGGGAGATGGTCATTGGTCTTATGTTGGCAGAGATGTCCTGAGTGTTGGACGAGATGACCGGACGATGAATTTTGGTTGGGATCTAACCCAATCCCCTAACGGAATTGACACGGCTGTGCATGAGATTGGTCATACTTTAGGCTTCCCTCATGAACACCAAAACCCCAATGCTGGGATTGTTTGGGATGAGGAAGCTGTGTATGCCGCGCTAGCAGCACCGCCCAATAATTGGGATCGTCAACGAACATATCACAATATCATTCGCAAGATTAACCCGGATACGGTGCAGGGTTCCAACTGGGACCGCGACTCAGTAATGCACTATCCCTTTCCAGCCGGTTTGATTTTAGAACCCTCACAGTATCGCAATGGTTTAAAGCCAGCGCCCGGTTTATCTGAACGGGACAAGACTTGGGTGAAGACTTTCTACCCAGCGCTAAGTGACGATGATGATACTGAACTTAAACCCTTTGAGTCACTGCGATTACGGATTGCTCCCGGCGAGCAGATGAACTTCCGGCTTCAGCCTAATGTAACGCGATACTACGATATCCGCACCTTTGGCATATCCGACACCGTGATGGTTCTGTTTGAGGAGGTTAACGGCGAACTGCGCTACCTGAGTGCCGATGATGATAGTGGTCAGGACTACAATGCTAGCATCCGAGTCCGGTTATTCCAAGGTCGCCGATACATCTTGCGTATCCGTCTCTACTATAGCGATCGCGCCGGGGAAACATCGGTGATGATGTGGTAGCGATACCAGGCTGATTGAACCCGGGTGTGGTTATCACTGCTCCCATCTCCATGATGATGACCACACCCGAAGACCAATGACCTACAATCTCACATTTTGGACGCTGTGGGATGAGCTGAACAGAATTTTTCCTGAACGTTCCTGTATCGACAAAAACCTGTTGATTGCAGAGGTTCAGCCAGTCGGTTGGGTTGAGGGACGAAACCCAACTATCAAGTTATCTGTGCGGAATTTTTTCTCAGTCATCTAGTTTGAAAACTCTACTAAGTTGAGGTAATTTATGGCTTGTACACGCGGTAATTCATACATTATTCAAGCGGGAGATACGCTTTATATAATTGCCCAAAATCAATTGGGCGATGGGAACCGTTGGCGTGAAATCATGAAACTTGACGGCACTCCATTCACAGAAGCAAATGCTGGTAATTTGCAGGTGGGTCAGGAAATCTGCCTTCCGAATGGGTCTGTTCCTCAACCCCCGTCACCTCCGTCACCTCCGTTACCCCCGTCAGGTCAATTGCAGCTACAAGCTACATTCTACAGTCGAGAACAATCAACCCATCCTGACGGAACCGTACAACCTCCAGCAACGGGTGAGTTTGGTAAAACCTTGAAAGAAGCACTGGCAGGTCAAGGGCTTCTACAGTGTGCAGTAGACCCCAATGTTATTCCCCTCAGAACAGTGTTTACGTTAATCCTGTGGGATGGTCAACGGGTTTCCGCCAAGGCGTTGGATATCGGTACAGCCATTAAAGGCAACAAGATTGACATCTATGTTGACACAAATGCCGAAGCGATTAACTTAGGCGTCAAGTCAGTCACAGCCTTGTTAGGGAGTGGGTCCGGTAATGGCAACAATAATGGAGCAACTCGTCAAAAAATAGCCCTGCAAGCCCACAATGGTCAGTATGTGGGTGTGGCAGATAGTGGCGGACGCACCGTTGTCGCCAATCGTACTGGTTTTGGCGACGGGGAAACTTTCACACTCCATAAATTGGGGGGGAATAAAGTAGCCCTGCAAGCCCATCATGGTCAGTATGTTTGTGCTGAAGATGGCGGCGGACGTGAACTCGTTGCTAATCGTAACAATATTGACGCATGGGAAACCTTCACCCTCCATGAATTGGGGGGGAATCAAATAGCCCTGCAAGCCCATAATGGTCAGTATGTTTGTGCTGAAGATGGTGGCGGACGTGAACTCGTAGCTAATCGCAATTCAATTAGCGGATGGGAGGCGTTTGTCAAGATTGAACCCGGTAGTGTCCCCCCTCCTCCCCCGTCGGGTGGCGGTTTTGCCAGTATCGTATCACGCCAAACCTACGACGCCATGTTCCCCAACCGGAACGATTTGTATAGCTACGATAACCTAGTCGCCGTCACTCAGAAGTACCCAGAGTTTTGCAACCGGGGTTCCGATGAGCAACGTAAACGCGAAGCAGCGGCGTTCCTCGCCAATATTGCCCACGAAACAACAGGAGGCTGGGATACAGCGCCCGGAGGACGTTACGCCTGGGGTCTACATTTCATCGAAGAGGTAGGGTGTGAACATGGAGGCTGTACCCAATACTGCGATCCCAGCAATACCCGCTATCCCTGCGTACCAGGTAAAACCTATCACGGGCGTGGTCCGATACAACTATCGTGGAACTACAATTACGGTCAAGTGGGCGAAGCCTTGGGGATAAATTTGTTGGCTAACCCTGATTTAGTCAAAACCGATGGTGCGATCGCGTTTCAAACCGCCCTGTGGTTCTGGATGACGCCCCAGTCCCCCAAACCCTCTTGTCACGCTGTCATGACTGGCGGTTGGACGCCCAACTCCAGCGATATCAGCCAGCAACGTGTACCCGGTTTCGGGATGACGATTAACATCATCAATGGCGGTCTTGAATGCAACATGCCGACTAATGATAAAGTTCGCGATCGCGTGGGTTTCTACGAACGTTTTACCCAGATGCTGGGTGTGAGCATGGGTGATAACGTTTACTGCGATCGCATGGCGAACTACTAAAGATTCTGTTTCTTTCACGTTTTTGGTGAGTGTTCTAGAAGCCTTGTGCAACACATCTAGAACACTCCCACAAAAGACCTCTGAGTTCAAGATGAAGGTATCATTATGTCTGAATTTCTTGGTGTGGCTTTTAGTCCTTATGTTCGCCACTGGACAGGAACAGCTCCAAATGCCAAGGTTCCCCTTTGGAACTCATACAGCCAACAGGATATTGTTCAGATGCTGGAGGTCATCGCGCTCCAGTTCAATAAAATTAGCACCTACAGCATAGGCTATGCAGGCTATTACCCGCCCACAACACCTTGGAATCAAATCGATTCCAACTGTCACATCGCTGGTGCTGCTGCACAGTTGAATCGGCTTCGGGGCAGGGTTGCCATTGAGGTGGCTCAGGGAATATATCAGCAGGACAATCCGGCGCACCAGCAGGCAGAAATTGAAGCGGCTTTTTCTGCGGCTTCCTCGGCGAACGCGATTTACCCCAACACGGTAACTTCATTGGTTTTCACCAATGAATATGTGATCAATGCACAGACAGCCAATGCTGTCAACGCAATGATTGTAGCTAACAAACACAAAGCCCATAACCTCAATATCAAAGTCGGCGTGCGATCGCATACCTTTGGACAAATCGCTAATCTTTACAGTCCCTATTACACTCAGCTAAAAACACTGATCCAAAATTGCGATTTTATCCTTTGCAATCTTTATCCAGCTTTGCACACCGCCACCCCGACCGAAGGTGTGAATCAAGTGGGTCAGGCTTTTGATCAAATCAAGACGGCGGTTGCAGACATTAATCCGCAATGCGAGGTGATGATTGGCGAAACTGGGTGGCCATCCCAGGGGATTAGTTTCAACAACACGCAGAACAACGTGGCGAATCTCCTTGCCTATTGCGAGGCAATTGACAAGTGGGCATTTGAGCATCGTGTGATGACTTACCTGTTTGAAGCAATCGACGAACCTTGGAAAAGCAACCAAAACGCTCAGGTTCCGCCAACCAACCCCTGGCAAGGACCCAATGGTGCTGAAGGACACTACGGACTTTGGTACCTCAACCAGCAGGGTAATTATACGCACAAGAAAGTCTAACGGCAAAGCAGGATATCTTTGACTTATCCAATCAAGAAAAAGGTGGATTACCGCCACTACTGGACACAGGTTTTTGCCACACCGAAATAACGACCTGGGAAAGGCATCTGGAACTTACATGCCTTTCCCCTCGACCCACTATGAACAACAAACCGACAATGTTCCAATCACCTATACCCCCTAGGCTATCGCCTTGCTCAACAGTCCTGACCAGGGTTTGTGCTGCCACAACCAGCGCAGTGACCTTGCCTCGAGTTAAAGTATTCATGGTATTACTCGCTCTTTTGCTGCTTTTCGTCAATCCCTCTGAGGCGAACGCACAAGAGCTGACAGCCACGAACCCTAGGACTCGGTTATCCGTTACCAACCAATGCAACTTTCCCGTTTGGATGGCAACAACACCTAATGCAAATAAAGCTCCTCTACGGGATGGTACTGTCGAACTGTCTATGGGTCAATCCCACGATTATTTCATTCCCGCCGATGGTTGGGCGGGAAGATTCTGGCCCAAAACTGGCTGTGATTCCAATGGTATGAACTGCACGGCGGGAGAGGCAGTGCCACCATGCCCTCCGTCAGGTTGTCAACCCCCTGCCGACACCAAAGTCGAGTTCTACTTTCCGAACCTTGCCTCCAAGGAAGACGCTTGGTATGACATCAGCTTGGTGGATGGATACAGCCTTCCGATGGAGATTAAACCCAGAGGAGGAGAGTCAGGTTCATGTATAACGACGAAATGTAATCTTTCTCTGGCTGAGTGTCCTCAAAATGAAACACAGGGTTTAGGGGATCTGCGGGTCATCAAAGACGGTAAGGTCGTGCAATGCTTGTCACCGTGCAAGAAATGCAACTATCCCCCTCCTTACGGTCAAGGAAAGCCTGAAAACCTAGAACCTGGTCTATCTGTATGCTGTCCAACTCCTCCCGTAACGCCCGAACAGTGTAGCAGCGGACCCGTAGTACAAACAAACTTTGTCCAGACTGTGCGCCGAGTATGTCCTACTGCTTATAGCTACGCTTATGACGATCAAGCGGGGTTGCATAGCTGTTCAACGCCAACAAGCTTTGATGTGACGCTATGCCCGGTAGGACGTTAAATAGAGTGAAGTTTAACCCGACCAACCTGTAGGTTATAGTTCAAGCTGTTTATGCTTGTGTATCCATCTGTACTATAGCGATCGCGCCGGGGAAACATCGGTGATGATGTGGTAGCGATACCAGGCTGATTTAACCGGGTGTGATTATATCTGCTCCCATCTCCATATTTATTTATGACCACACCCGAAGACTAATGACCTACAATCCCACATTTTGGACGCTGTGGGATGAGCTGAACAGAATTTTTCCTGAACTTTCCTGTATCCACAAAAACTCGTTGATGGCAAACGTGCAGCTAGTCGGTTGGATTGAGGGACGAAACCCAACTCTCAAGTTGATCTGTGCGGAAGTTTTTCTAAGTTATCTAGTTTGAAAACCCTAGTAAGTTGAGGTAATTTATGGCTTGTACACGCGGTAATTCATACATTATTCAAGCGGGAGATACGCTTTATATAATTGCCCAAAATCAATTGGGCGATGGGAACCGTTGGCGTGAAATCATGAAACCTAACGGAACTCCATTCACACAAACAGATGCGGGCAATTTGCAGGTGGGTCAGGAAATTTGCCTTCCTTCTAACTCTCCCCCGCCGCCGGGTGGTGGTGCGGGTAAGGGAAATTTCCGAGATATGCTAGAAGCCCTTGGAGCATTTGAATCAGGATTACCATCAGGAAACCCAAACCAGTACAAAGTTGAAAACTCACTGGGTTTTATCGGCAAGTACCAATTTGGAGAAGCTTTGCTGATCGACCTTGGCTACTACAACACCACTAATCCTTATATTGGTGGAGGAAATGGTGTAGACAGGAATTATTGGTACGGTACCTGGAAAGGAAAGAACGGTATTAATAGCAAAGAACAATTCAAGAATTCCCCTGATGTCCAAGAAAAAGCAATTCGTGAGGCGTTTAATTTGAACTTGCAGCGTCTCAACACTGCCCTTGGGCAGCAACGTAAGTCCGTAGATAACTACCTTGATCAGCGAAAAACATTTAATGATAAGGGGGTGTCAAAAACAATAACAATCACCCTCTCTGGTATTTTAGCTGGGGCACACCTGCGCGGTCCTTATGGAGTAGCTAATCTTCTCCTGAGTGACCAAGTATCTTATGATGAATATGGTACGTCTATTCTCAAATACATCGAAGACTATGGCGGTTACAACGTTACGCCAGCAGACTTTTCCTAGACCTACATTTTTGAGGAAATTTTCAGCACTATTGCTCCTGATCGTCAACCCATTTGCTGTCACTGTAGCATGGCGAGTTGAACGGTGAGCGATCGCGTAATTTCTTCTGTTATTCTCCGCTAGATTAACGATTTTCCGAGAATACACTCATCCATCAGGTGATTATCGCGATCGCACGCTGAACCCACCCTGACAAGTACCTCAATTGGCACTCACTTACATCCGTGCGATCGCATCATCTACCAAAAGGGAATCGGCAGGCATCTCATGAACTATTTTGTAAAGATTTTCAGCAAAGGCTTGACAATTTTACCGCTAGCTTTAGCCGCTACCTTATCATCAGTTCAAGCCCAATCGATTATCCCTGCCGCTGATGGAACAGGTACAATTGTCACCCCAGATGGACACCAATTTAATATTGAGGGTGGCAGCTTTTCCCAAGATGGGGCAAATTTGTTCCACAGTTTCCAGCAATTGGGACTTGATGCTAATCAAATTGCTAACTTTATCTCCAATCCTCAAATTCAAAATATCTTGGGACGAGTTACTGGCGGTGATCCTTCGATTATTAATGGTTTAATTCAGGTGACTGGCGGTAATTCTAATTTATTTTTAATCAACCCGGCTGGAATTCTCTTGGGTGCAGAGTCTCGCTTAAATGTCCCGGCATCTTTTACGGCGACAACTGCCACGGGGATTGGGTTTGATGAAAATCAGTGGTTTAATTCGTTTGGCAGTAATAACTACCTAAATTTAATCGGTACACCCAGTCAGTTTGCTTTTGATATTTCACAACCGGGAAGTCTGGTTAATGCGGGTGACTTGGCAGTGGGGGCAGGGCAGAATTTAACCTTACTTGGCGGTACTGTAGTTAATACAGGACAACTGACTGCACCGGGAGGAACAATTACAATTGCAGCGATTCCTGGTCAAAATTTAGTGCGAATTAGTCAACCCGGACATGTATTGAATTTGGAAATTGAACCGCAACAGGATAGTTCTGGGCAAATGATACCATTTCGTCCCCAGGATTTAGCTACATTACTGACGGGTACAGAAGAGAATGTAGATACGGGATTGAGTGTTAAGCCAACTAATGAAGTACAATTAACGAATTCTGGAAAAACTATACCGATTGAAGCGGGAGTTGTAATTGTTTCTGGCAGTGTGGATGCTTCTTATTCTCAAGTTTTCCCTTACCAAGGGGATGAAATAGGAGAAGTTGTTGGTGGTAATGTAAATGTTTTGGGTGATAAAGTCGGACTTTTTGATACCAATATAAATGCTTCTGGTACTCATGGCGGGGGTACAGTGCGGATTGGTGGGGATTATCAGGGAGAAGGAACGATTCCCAATGCTTTACGCACGTTTGTTAGCCGTGATTCAGTGATTAATGCTGATGCTTTAACGAATGGAAATGGAGGCTCGGTAATTGTTTGGGCAAATGAGGCAACTCGTTTTTATGGCACAATTACAGCACAGGGCGGGAGTAACAATGGAAATGGTGGCTTTGCTGAAATATCCAGTCAAGGGTTTCTTGATTATACTGGTGTAGCTAATTTATTAGCCACTCAGGGTCAATTAGGTACTTTGCTCTTAGATCCAGAAAATATTACAGTTATCGCAGGTGCCAATAATTCCGCCGAACTTGATGCGAACGATGCGTTTGCTGATCCAGGTACAAATAACACGATTAACAATGGCACGATTGATTCAGCCATGGCAAATGTTATCCTGCAAGCTACTAATGACATTATCTTTGATGCGCCGATTAATATTATCCAACCAGGAGTTGGCATTACAGCTCAAGCTAATAACGATATTCGAGTTAATCAGGATATTACCACCCATGGAGGTGCTGTCAGCTTAATGGGTGACAGTGACAATAGCGGTGCTGGTAGAGTCGTAATTGATGGTACTATTTCGACATTGGGTGGAGATATCACAGTCATAGGAAATAGTAACAGCGCTAACAATGATGCTCATGCCATTATTAACAATAGCCCGATTAACTCTGGGAGAGGAAATATCTCATTCACGGGGACTCAAAGCGGGACGGCTATAGCTGCTGGCATTTTGATCAATGGAGATATTATTTCGGAGGGTGGGACAATTGACTTCACAGGGAAGAGCAATAATTTTGTGGGCATTCTGAACCGATCACCGATTGATTCTGGCAGTGGAATGATTACGTTTACTGGAACTAGCACTGGAACTGATATGGGCGCTAGAGGGATTAGTGTTGAAGGGAATATTAATTCAAGAACTGGGCATATAATTTTCGTGGGCAATAGCCTTGGTGAATATGGCATTTTTAACATAAACCCCATTCTTTCGGAAGGTGGTAAAATTGAATTTACAGGGAATAGCGATAATTCTGCTGCCATTGTTACCCGATCACTAATTGATTCCGGCGGTGGAACAATTATGTTTACTGGAACTAGCACTGGAACTGGTATGAGCGCTAGAGGGATTAGTGTTGAAGGTAATATTAGTTCAAGAAATGGGGAGATAATTTTCGTGGGCAATAGCCTTAGTGAATATGGTATTTTTAACAACAGTCCCATTAATTCTGAGGGGGGAAAGATTTCATTCAGGGGGACTACCAGCGGAACTGGCATCGACACTAGGGGCATCTTTATAAATGAGAACATCACCTCTGGAGGAGGTGAAATCCACTTGACGGGTGAGAACAGTCAGACGGGTATCTATGCTACAAATATCCTCGATAGTAGCTCGACAACTGGTAATGGCGGAGCAATTACCCTTACTACCACTGGCGATATTACAACAGCCGAAATTAACTCCAGTGCTGAACTTGATGGTGGAGATATTATTCTTAATAGCAGTAATGGTGCTATTGATACTACTGCAGGTATCCTCAACGCGGCAGGGGGCAATAACGGTGGTAATATCACTATCTCGGCTCCTGATAATATTCAAACCGGTGAATTCACCACTTTTTTATCAGGTGCAAACCTCAATAGCGGCAATCTGAGCATTACCAGTACAAATGGTAACATTGATACCACTGCTGGTTCAATCATCACAATTTCTGCCACAGGGAATGGAGGTAATGTCATCCTTAATGCTGCGAATGGAAAGGTTACTGTAGGGAACATTGATGCCACGTCTGAAACGAGTATTGGTGGAGAGATTCAGCTTAATGGTGGCGATGGTATTATTGCCAGTGGAACTATTTCAACCAACCAACAAACGATTACCTTTGAGCATCCGGTAACCCTGGCTGGGGATGTTTCCATCACTAGCTCACAGGGGGGCAACATCATCTTTAACGATGAGGTTAACGGAACTTACAATCTCACTCTCAATAATGATGAAAGCGGCATGATTGAGTTGAATAATCCCATCGGTAGCTTAACTCCGCTCAACAGCATCAGCATTTTTGGTGATGTCACTACAAATAACCCAGACGGTATCGCTATCACAACAGTCAATAATATCTTTACTCAGGGTAATATTACGTCACCCGGAGGCATTACCCTCTCTAGCCGTAGCGGACAAATCACCACAGGTAGTCTTAACTCCTCGGCTTCTGGGAATGGCGGTGATGTGAATCTTAATGCGCGTGGCAGTATTGTTGTTCGCCATATTGATGCCCAGAGTCGTGATATGGGCAGGGGAGGAAATGTTACTATCACCACAAACAGTTTCTTTCAAGCTAATGATTCTTTCTTAGACCAAAATAATGTTAATGCCAGTATTTCTACGGCGGGAGCCATAGACGGTGGCACAATTATTATTAGTCATGGCGGAAATGGTATGACTCCTTTTATTGTGGGCGATGCCAGAACGAATGGAACATCGGGAGCCATTACCCGAGGCAATGCTAAATCTGAACAAACTATTTCGCCGACTCAAGAGTATCTCTACACCCATATCCAGGATGCCAGACGACTGCAAATACTATCAGTTTTTGATCCTAACTTACCACCAAAACCCCCCCAATCAACACCAGCGCAGGAACCAAACTCAGTCCCAACTCCAGGTGCAAATCCTATAGAAACATTCGGCAATCGGATTGGGGAAATTTTGCAAACGCAAACTCAGATTGATCAAGATGAGCAAACTGGAGATTACACAATTTTTTGGTATTCTCCGACGACTCAACTTTCACTTAATGTTCCCACATCTAATAGGATTGTATCTAGCACTGACCGCAATTTTGAGGCTGAATTTGAGAAGTATTTTGGCGAAAATCTGACGGATGATGTTGTTACGGCTGAAAGCCTGCGAGAAACCCTGAAGACGATTGAGGGTCAAACGGGAACAAGTCCGGTTGTCATTTATGCTCGCTCATCTGTTGACCAATTAGAACTTGTATTAGTTCTTCCTGAAGGTGAACCGATTCTCAAAATTGTCCCCAATGTCAGTAGTATTACGTTAAAGGAAACTTTGGATGATTTCTACAATAATGTTACGGATATTACCGCTGGGCGCAGCTATTTGGCTCCCGCGCAGCAACTCTATCAATGGTTGATTGCTCCTTTGGAATCGGAGTTAGAAGCTCTGGATATTGATACTCTAATCTTTTGTATGGATGCGGGTTTACGCCTGATTCCGATGGCAGCTTTACATGATGGTAAACAGTTTTTGGTGGAAAAGTATAGTATTGGTTCGATTCCCAGTGTCAGTCTGACGAATACCCGTTATAATCCGATCAAAGATGCCCAGGTTCTAGCGATGGGAGCGTCTCAATTTAAAACGTTACCTCCTTTAAACGCTGTGCCGACAGAACTGGAGATTATTACTCAAAAGGTGTCGTCTGGGCAATCGTTTATGAATGAAGAGTTTACGCTCAATGCTCTCAAATCTCAGCGTCAACCGTTTGGTATTATCCACTTGGCTACCCATGCTGATTTTCAACCGGGAGATCCGAGTCATTCCTATATTCAACTTTGGGGGGATGAACAATTACGATTAAACCAAATGCGGCAGATGAATTGGTATCAACCGCCCCAAGTTGAGTTGTTAGTTTTAAGTGCCTGTCGCACGGCTTTTGGAGATATTGATGCTGAGTTAGGGTTTGCTGGGTTAGCGGTTAGCGCGGGAGTTAAATCGGCTCTGGCGAGTTATTGGTATGTTAGTGATGGTGGAACCCTAGCGCTGATGAGTGAGTTTTATCGGCAATTAAAACAACCGGATGTGACGATAAAGGCAGAGGCGTTACGACGCGCTCAACTGGCGATGTTGCGGGGAGAGTTACGTTTAAATAATGGTACATTGCGAAGATCAGGAGGAGCAAATCCCATTCCTTTACCGGCTGAACTTTCCGGAAATCAAGATTTTTCTCATCCGTACTATTGGGCAGCGTTTACGATAATTGGTAGCCCGTGGTAAATAATACCAAGGGGGAGCATGTAGAGACGTTGCATGCAACGTCTGGGATCAGGATTTGTAGGGGCGGGTTTTACAGATAACTTATGGCAAAAACTGATAACTTGACTAAACCCGCCCTTCAGGGGGAGCTGGGGGAGATTAATGCAATTAAAGCTTATCCGAGCAGTTACCAAGTTGCGTTCTATCCTGTCTAGGAAGAGCGAAGCGTGAAGCGCAGCTATAGCGAGGAACGAGCGTCGGAATCTGGACAGATGCTTCGTTTCGTTCCTCCGCTTCGCTTCGGACTCCACTCAGCATGACAGATTTTATCTCAGACTGCAAGTTGTATAACGTTCGTTCATTTTGGAGCCTTATCCTGAAAAAAACTGAACTCTCTCTAAACTATCTCTAAATTAATCTGAATTAGAGTCCTGAATTTTTCTGAACTCATTGATTGAATCAAGATGCAAACTATAAATAGATCGAACTTCAGGGAAATGAGACTGGAAGCAGATAGGTTTGTAGTCGGTATGAAGCATGACTCAAGTGCTAAAGCACTGACTACAAACTATTATTTCCTTCTGGGTGATGACCAACTTACAAATACCTCAAATCCTAATGTTGTGGGGAAATCCAATAGGTATTCTGTTAACTTCAGGGACGTTTCCCCCTTTCAAAGGGGGGCTAGGGGGGATGGAGAGGGGCTGGGGGTGAGGGGTTGAGCTTAAGTTGACACGGGTGACTGACGTGCGCCCTAGATTGACTGACTACTCAAAAAACAACTGACAAATTAAATTTTGTAACAGATTATATTCTCCAATGAAAAATAATCTAAGCTGCATTTAATTCCCCTCGTAGCTTTTCTGTCAATCGACTAATTTTCAGGGTTTCGCATCTTACCTAACAACGCTGGCGCTAACACATAGCCAGCCGGATGTAACTGCCACTATGAGGATTTTCATGATGCGAAAGACAACAGGTTACGCTTCACTTCTGAGCAGTCTCTCGGTTACTATTTTGACGAGTTTGAGTCCAGTTTCAGCTCAAATTGTCCCGGATAATACTCTCCCGGTTAATTCTCAGGTGACGGGATGTCCGGTTTGTTTGATAGAAGGGGGAACAGTGCGGGGAGTGAATCTGTTCCATAGTTTTGAGGAGTTTTCCGTACAGACGGGGGGTGAGGCGTTTTTTAATAATGGGTTGGATATTGAGAACATTTTAGGGCGGGTGACGGGGACTAATATTTCCGATATTGATGGCTGGATTCGGGCAAATGGTACAGCGAATCTGTTTTTAATTAATCCCAATGGGATTGTGTTTGGTGAGAATGCGCGGTTGGATATTGGCGGTTCGTTTGTGGCGAGTACAGCGAATAGTTTTACGTTTCCTGATGGGAGTGAGTTTAGTGCCACGAATCCCCTAGCGCCGCCATTATTAACGATTAATGTAACGCCGGGATTGCAGTATGGAACTAATTCTCCGGGAGGAACAATTGCGAATGCGGGGAATTTAGAAGCTGGACAAGATTTAACCTTAGCGGCGGATAATTTGGAGTTACAGGGGGAGTTATCTGCTGGGAAAGATTTAACCTTACAAGCCCAAGATACGGTAAGAATTCGGGATAGTGTCACCCATCCATTTATTGCATCAGCACAGGGAAATCTGCTGGTAACGGGAAATCAAGGGATTGATATTTTTGCCTTGAATCATCCCGATTCGGGGTTATTTTCCGGTGGGGATATGGTGTTGCGAAGTGCGGCTGATGTGGGCGGGGATGCTCATTATTGGAGTGGGGGAAGTTTTCGGATTGAACAATTGGATGGGAGTTTAGGAATTTTATCGAGTCCTCATGATCCAATTATTCGGGCTATTGGAGATGTGTTTATTCAAGCCTACCGTGGAGCCTCTTTGCACATTTTGGCAGGAGGTAGTGTAGAGATTCCTGATTATGTTTGGATTCAAGGAGCAGATGCAGAAAATGGTTTAGTCGAGAGGGTAAATCTAGCTGATGGAACGACTATATCTATTAATGGACAGAATGAACCGACTCTGGATATTCGTGCTGGAGTTAATCCTGATTTCATCGGTGAACCCGGTTTAATGGGTACGGGTACGTTCTTTTTGCCTGCCAATGTCACTTCTACCCCATCAAGTGCAGATATCAGCATTGGCACAATTTTATTTGCTGAGGCGAATAACCCTTCAATTCCCTTACCAGGAAGACTCTTGTTAACAAATCAGTATCAGCCCAACGTCTCCTTGAGCGGGGATATTCAAGTTACAGATACGTTACAGGGAAGCTGGGGGGCAATTTTTATGGATGGAGGGGCTGGTAATCCATCAGTTATGATTAATTCTCGTGGTGGTATTACCTTGAAGGGTACGGTAAATACTTTTTCCGATTCGGGTGATGGAGGAGCCATATCTCTAACGGCTTTCGGTGACGTTACATCCCAAGCTATTTTTTCCTATGGAGGTTCACTGGGAGGTGGTGGAGATATTGATATTACGAGTAAAAATGGAGCTGTTCAGATTGAAAATGGCATTATTAATGGCAGTACATTTGGACTCAGGAATGCCGGCGACATTAATATCACTAGCCGCTCCCTGGTTTTAAAGAATACTCGATTGATTACCGGAACCATTGGACAAGGGGATGCGGGCAATGTGACTATTGTTGCTGACGATACAGTTACCCTTGATGATAGTGGTGTACTCAGCTTGGTGGGAAATACAGGAATGGGGAATGGGGGTGATATTAACATTACGGCTAACTCGCTGTCTGTGATGAATGGCGCTTCTATTTCTGCCTCTACTTTTGGAGAAGGAAATGGAGGGCAGGTGGTGATTCGGGCGACGGATAGCATCTTACTTGATGGAGAAAATAGTAAAGGATTCCTCAGTGCTGTTGCTAGTATAGTGGAATCGGAAGCTCAGGGCAATTCTGGGGGAGTGGAGATAGAGAGTGGCTCTTTATCTTTGATCAATGGCGCTGTAATTACTGCCTCTACCTTTGGAGAAGGAGATGCAGGCAAGGTAGTGATTCGGACGACGGATAATGTCTTATTGGATGGGGAAAGTACTCAAGGAAGAGTCAGTGGCGTTTTTAGTCAAGTGGGTTCGGAAGCTAAAGGGGATTCTAGAGGTGTGGAGATAGAGAGTGGCTCTT
>JGI12210J13797_10026843_pt1 | contig 17100 bp, 16 predicted proteins | sample ElkSlonscriptome_3_FD_13797 | JGI IMG/M metagenome (IMG submission 13797)
CAAGTATCGAGGTTCGAGGTTCGAGGTTCGAGCGTTGGCAGCCTGAGCGGTTCGATCAAGGGGCCGAGGACTGCTGTCCATCGCGGTAGCGCAAAGACAGCCGATGGCTTTTTGCCCGACTAACTAGCCCCTAGCCCCTAGCCACTTTCCCCTAGTCACTCGTCACTCGTCACTCGTGACTGTCTCAAAACCGCATTTGCGGTCAAGGTGTCGCGCTGTGACTCAAACAGTTCTAGCCCGCCTTTCACGGCCCTGACCACGGCACGCGGCGTGATGGTCGCACCGCTGAACTGGTCGTAGATACCACCGTCTTTCTTCACCGCCCAACCTTCCGGTGCCGGGTCCGACAGCGAGTGTCCGTCGAAGGATAAGATCCAGTCGTCGCGCGCAACCTCGATCTTGTCTCCAAGTCCGGGGGTCTCGGCATGGGACAGCACACGGGCGCCCAGCACACGACCGTCTGCAGCGATGCCGAGGAGCAGTCGAATCGGACCCGCATACCCCTGACCGCTGATCTCGAAGGCGACCCCCTCGACCGCCAACCCATGCAAGGCGCGGTAGACGGTTAGTGATTCTCCCAAACCGGTCGCACCCGGTTCCAGGAGCAGCGTATTGGTCAGCAAGTCGTTGTCGTGCAACGACGGCGGGATGACTTGTTCGAGGGACGCCAGCAGATCTTCGGCCTCACGCTCAAGGATGGTGTCGTGGGTAGCGATGTCGCCCATTACCAGCAGCGCTGCGGCCACCAGCGAGAAACCCCCAAGCAGACCGGCCTGATAACCGACGCGCTGGCGATAGGTCGGGTTGGCAACGGTATTCATCGTGCCTTCTCGGCTGCGGTGCCCGTCTGCTCGGCGTACTCGATCGGTTTGCCGCGGCGATCACGGCCGTAGATGCGGGGCTTCAGGTAGTGATCGATCATCGGCGTGCAGGCGTTCATCAGTAGGATCGCGAAGCCGATACCCTCGGGGTATCCACCCCAGGTGCGGATGGCATACACCAGCAGGCCGACGCCGGCGCCAAACAGCAACTGCCCCCATAGCGACACCGGGGAGGTCACCGGATCGGTGGCGATAAAAAAGGCGCAGAGCATGGTCGCGCCGGACAGTAGATGGACCAGTGCGTTCGGGTAGCGATCGGGCTCGATCAGGCTCATCAGGGTTGCCAGGAGCGCCATCGTGGCAAGCATCGCGGTGGGGATCTGCCAACCGATGACACGCTTGTAGATCAGGAACAACCCGCCCAACAGCAGCAGCAGCGCGGAGGTCTCGCCGAGGCTGCCGGGCACAAAACCGAGCAGCGCATCGAGCGGGTCGAACACCTGTGCCAACACCTCGCTCAAGGCGAGGCCCTGACCGAGTTCGGTACGCACGTGGCTCAGGATGGAGGCCCCAGTCATGGCATCGTAAGACTGCCCTCCGAAGGTGATGGCGAGCCCCTGCAAGAAGCCTGGAGCACCCGCGGAAAAGAGGGGTTGCGGCGCGAGGAAACGCGTCATCTCCAGCGGGAACGAGATCAACAGCGCCACTCGCGCGACCATCGCCGGGTTGAACAGGTTCTGGCCGATGCCGCCAAACAATTGCTTGCCCAACACCACCGCGAGAAAGCCGCCGACGACACCGATCCACCAGGGCGCCCAGGGTGGCAGCGTCATCGCCACCAGCCAGGCCGTCAGCAGCGCCGAACCGTCCATCAGCGACGCACGTACCGGCTTTCCGGCGACGATCAGGGACAGGGCCTCGAAGACAACCGTGGCGCCAAGGGTGATCAGAAACAAGAAGATCGCCGGCCAGCCGAAATGGTAGAGCCCGAACAGCGTCGCCGGCACCAGCGCCAGCATCACCAACCCCATGGTCCGAGCGATGCTGACGGGCGCATGGGCGTGCGGGCTGGCTGCAATGGTCGGAATCATGATGGCCGATCTCGGTTTTGGTAGGTTGTGTTCATGGTTGTCGCAACGCGAAGCGCATCGAGTTCATTCAGTGGTCGATCCAAAATCAGCTGCACGGCGAATCCAATCGTTGTCGTTGTCGTCGTCGTAATCGAATACCGGCAACATGATCACGATCACGATAACGAACGGCCTTGCGCTAGACCCATCGCAAGTCAGTATTGCGTATTTATCGCGACTAACCTTCTGGTTGCTATCGTCTTCCTAGAAACCCGATCCTCGAAACTCGCACCTGTCCAGTGTATCTGCCGCGCCACACTCGCCTCAGCCCACTGCCTCGGCCTCCGCCGCGGCCTTGGCCTTCGCCTCCGCGTCACGCTTGGCCTTGGCCTTTGCCATGGCCTCGCGCTTGGCGCGCTTCTGCGCCTCAAGGCGCTCGCTGCGCTGCTCCGCCAGGCGCTTGGTCTCGGCCTGTTTCTGCTTGGCGCGACCGCGCGCCGCCATCTCGCCCTTGGCATAATTGAAATACTGCACCAGCGGGATGTGCGCGGGGCAGACGTAGGCGCAAGAACCACAGCCAATGCAATCCATAAGCCCGCGGCTGACGGCGCCGTCGAGATCGCCGATACGGGTGTGTGCGGCCAGGTCGAGCGGCACCAGCCCGCACGGACAAGCACTGACGCAGCTGGCGCAGCGGATGCAAGGCGACGGCTCGCGCCGGTTGGTCTCCGCCCGCGTCAGCGCCAGCACGCCGTTGCTGCCCTTCATGATCGGAACCCGCAACTCGCGCAGGGGTTGGCCCATCATCGGGCCGCCGCTGATCAGGCGCTCAGGCTCCTCGGTGAAGCCACCGCAGTGGGCGACCAGATCCTCGACCTTGGTACCGATGGGCACGCGCAGGTTGCGCGGCTCGGCAACCGCCGCACCGGTGACCGTGACCACCCGCGAGACCAGGGGGCGACCGAAGCGAACGGCCTCGTGCACCGCGAACGCCGTCGCCGGGTTGTGCACCACCACGCCGATATCGGCGGTGAGGCCGCGGGCCGGCGTCTCGCGCCCGGTCAGGGTCTGGACCAGGTGTTTCTCGGACCCCATCGGATAGCGGGTCGGCAGCTTGACCACCCTGACGGCACCGAAGGCCGCGGCCGCTGCGCCCATCGCCGCCAGCGCCTCCGGCTTGTTGCCCTCGATGCCGATAATGATGCGGCTCACGCCAAGGGCATGCGCCATGAGACGCACGCCATCGAGCACCGCATCCGATGACTCGCGCATCAGGCGATCGTCGCAGGTCAGATAGGGCTCGCACTCGGAGCCATTGATGACCAGCGTATGCAACTGGTACCGGCTGCGCAGGTTCAGTTTGACGGCGGACGGAAAGGTGGCACCCCCCATCCCGACGACACCGGCCGCGGCCACGCGTTGAGCGACCTCGTCCGACTCCAGCCCGAATGGATCACCGACACCACGAATGTCGTCATGCCAGCGGTCCTCGCCGTCCGGCTGCAACGTGATGGTACGAACGGACAGACCCGACGGATGGTTGGCCGGATAGTAGCCAAGCCCAACCACCCGACCGGACGTGGGCGCATGAATAGGGGCCGAGATCATGCCCTGGGCGCGTGCCAGCAGCTCCCCCTTGGCCACCTGTTGGCGCCGTTCCACCACCGGCTGGGCAGCGGCGCCAATGTGCTGCTGCAGCGGAATGTGCAGTAGCGCCGGCAATGGCAAGTCCTCAATCGGGCGTCCAGCGGCGAGCGCCTTGCGGTCGTCTGGGTGTACGCCACCGCGGATGCGAAACAGTTTCATGGGCGTTTTCCGTTGCGACCAAGGATCGCGGTCGTGCAAGGCATCCCTCGCGTCCCCAGGGCTGGTTGATCGTGGTGCCGCATCACGCGAACTCCGGTACCGGCCAGACCCAGTTCTGCACCGTCTGGGTCGCCGGACGCATCTCGATACACTCAGTGGGACAGACCTCCCAGCACTTCTCGCAGCCGGTGCAGGCGTCCTCGAACACCGCGTGGACCTGGTCGTTGGCACCGATGATGGCGTCAGTTGGACAGCGCTTCAGACACTTGGTACAGCCGATACAGAGCCGCTCGTGGATGTGCGCGATCATCGGGGCCTTGTCCTCGACCGCGGACAGGTCGACACTGACGCCGAGCAGTGTCGCCAACGACTCCGCGAGCGCCCGCCCGCCGGGCGGACAGAGGGTGACCGGCGCCTCACCATTGGCCACCGCCGCCGCCGCCGGTGCACAGCCCGGAAAGCCGCATTGACCGCACTGAGACCCGGGCAGCAGCGCCTCGACCTCGCCGGTGAGCGCACTTTCCTCCACCTTCAGGAAGCGCGAGGCAACGCCGAGCAATGCCCCCAGGGCGAGTCCCAACGCGGTCAGGATAAAGATTGCGGCGATCAATGCAGCACCTCCCAATAGTCGGATTCAAGCCAGTCCCGCAAAGCCCATGAAGGCCAGCGACAGCAACCCGGCGACCACGAAAGCGATCGGTGCGCCAGCGAAGGCTGCGGGCACCTGGGCCAAGGCCAGGCGCTCGCGCAGCCCGGCGAACAGCACCATCACCAGCGTGAAGCCCAGCGCCGAGCCGAAGCCGTAGACCAGGCTCTCGAAGAAGCGGTGCTGCTCCTGAACGTTGAGCAGGGCGACGCCAAGGACCGCGCAGTTGGTGGTGATCAGCGGCAGGAAGATGCCGAGCACCTGATACAACGCCGGCGAGAGCTTGCGCACCGCCATCTCGGTAAACTGGACTACCGCGGCGATGACCAGGATAAAGGTCAGGATGCGCAAAAAGCCGATATCCAACGGTGTCAGGATCAGATGCTCCAGCACCCAGCTCGCCGCTGCCGCCAAGGTCAACACGAAGGTCGTCGCCAGCCCCATGCCCAACGCCGAGTCGAGCTTGTTGGACACGCCCATAAAGGGGCATAGACCCAGGAACTTGACCAGCACGACGTTGTTCACGAGCGCAGTGGCCAGAATCAGCAGCAGGTACTCGGTCATCAGAAGGTCCGGCGACGCCAACAATCGGCTGTTAGCGACGGTAAAGCAAAACGGGTGCCAGCAATGCGGCCAGCCAACGCAACCGGTTTCGACAACGCATACCAAGACCCCAACCGGACAGCGCGACCGCCCAGGTGCACCGCATCAAACGCCTGCAACAGTCGGCAACACCAACACGGCAGCGGCATCGGGGGGGGCGCAGGACGTTCAGCACAGCTGTCGGGGACCGGACAAGGACCATGTTGCAGCGCAACACGATTGTAGGAAAATGCACATTCGGCGTATCTGCTTCGGTGCCGCTCGGAGGAAAAACCCGGCGGACCCAGACATACCAAGAAAGGCATGAATATTGCTTTCAGTTGCGCTGACCATCGACGTCGATCGCCACAGTCCAGGAGCCTAGCGTGACGCGCAGAAACTCGACCGAGCCTCAACAATCCAGCCCGGAATCCGACGCGCAGCAGACGCTGGTCGCCAGTGCATTGGGACACTTCCTGCGCCAGCCTCCGCCAGGCACGCCGCCAGAGGTCTTGCAGACACTGACGCTCATGGTCGGCGACCCGGCCGATCCACTGCCGCCGAGGCTCTATTTCGAGACGGTAGAACAGGCTCCGGTCGCCATCTCCATCACCAACGCAAGAGCCAACATCCTCTACGCCAACGCGGCGTTCGAGAAACTTACCGGCTACAGCCGCGACGATGTCATCGGCCAAAACGAATCCATTCTGTCCAGCAACGCGACACCGGACTCCATCTATCAACAACTCTGGCGCACCATCCAGCGCAAGCGTCCATGGACTGGCACCTTGGTGAATCGGGGCAAGGACGGTGGCGATTATCTGGCGGAATTGGTGATCTCTCCGGTGCTCGACGCCGCCGGACAGATTCGATACTTCCTCGGCATGCACCGCGACGTGACCCGCGAGCACGAACTCGCCGCTGAATTACGCCAGCAAAAGATGCGCATCGAGACCGTGCTGAATGCCGCACCGGTGGTGGTCGTGCTGTTGGACAAGGATGGGCACATCATCCTGGACAACATGGAGTACAAGAAACTGCTCGGCGATCTACGCGGCCGCGAGCCGCTAAACCTGCTGCGCGAGGCGCTGCGCGAGCAGGCCGGGTTCGACCCGTTGGAACGCGCCGAAGCCGGACACCGGCTTCCGCGACATCGAGATCAGTATCGAGGTACCGGGCAGCGGCGGACCGCGCTGGTTCTCGTGCTCCGGCACCGCGGTCAACGAGTCCGACAACAGCATCAGCGGTTATTTCATCCGCGGCGACCGCGGCGACCTTCGACTGCTGTTGCTGGCCAACGACATCACCGCACGTCGGCGCGAGATCGAGCGTGCGCACCTGGAGAACCTGCGCGCACGCCTGGCCGAGCAACAACTTGCACAGGGGATGCGCGAGGCGCTGACTGCGGCCAGCTATCAAATCCAAGTACCGCTGAACCTGATCCGAGCCGCCAACAACATGTTCCGCAGCGGCAGCGGTCATGTCGAGGTATTCGCCGACATGCTTGCTCAGATCAGCAGCGCTGGCGAGACCGCGCTCCAAACGCTGCAGGCCGTGCTGCCCGCGGAGGTTTCGGAGCCCGGTGTCAGGGTCAACATCAACGAGTTGCTGCGACACGTGCTGACCCTTGAGACCGACCGGCTGCTGGCGTCCGGCGTGGTGGTGGACTGGCAACCGGCGCTGGTGCTGCCGGAGCTGTCCGGACACAAGAACGAACTGCGCTCGCTGTTCAAGCACCTGATCGACAACGCCCTACAGGCCATGCACGAAAGTGGCCGCACGCATCGCGAGCTGCGTTTAACGACCCGCGCGCTGGACAATGCCGTGGAAGTGATCGTCGAAGACAACGGTCCTGGCATCCCCAGCGAGGCGCGCATCAAGGCCTTCGAACCCTTCTATATCGGCTGGCGTCAGCGCCGCGGGCGCGCCGGCATGGGCCTGGCGCTTGCTCAGGAGATCGTCAACCAACACGGCGGCTGTATCGCGATCGATAGCGACTACCACGGCGGCTGCCGCATGCGCGTGACGCTGAGCCATGTCGAACCGTCGGAATAAGGCCTGCACCGGATGATGACCGAAACCGTCCCCACCAGCGACGCGCCCGAAGAGGCGCGGCGCGTTAAGCTATTGGAGTCGCAGCTGGCCGCGCTATTCGATGTCAGCTGCGTGCTCAGCCGCTCACTGGAGCTGCGCCAGACCCTGCGCGAGGTCCTGAGCACACTGTACGAACACGGCCGTATGTACCTCGGCATGGTCAGCCTGCTCGACGACGACAGCGGAGAACTGCTGGTCAGTGCACTGCACGACGACGAGGCGGCGCCGTTCGAGAAGGTTCGCTATCGCCCCGGCGAGGGTATCAACGGCCACATCCTAGAGACCAACCAGCGCTGGATCTTGCCCCGCGTCGGCGATGAGCCGCGTTTCCTGGACAGGCTCAACCTGTTCAACAGCAACTTGCCCTTCATCGGCGTGCCGATCCGTATCGGCGGCGATAGCGCCATCGGCGTCTTCGCGCTCCAGCCACCAGCCGACGACGGCCTGTTGGAACAGCGCGCCCGCTTCACCGAGATGGTCGCCAACCTGATCGGCCAGGCTGTGCTGCTGTCGCGCTCGGTGGAGGCCGAGCGCAGCGCCCTGCGCGAAGAGCGCGACTCCTTGCGGCGTCACCTGAAGGGCAATCACGGTTTTTCCAACATCATCGGCCACACCGAGCGCATGCGCGTGGTTTTCGACCAGGCGCGCCAGGTAGCGAAGTGGAGCACCACCGTGCTTTTACGCGGCGAGTCCGGCACCGGCAAGGAGCTGATCGCCAACGCTATCCACTACAATTCGCCGCGGGCACGCGGCGCCCTGGTGAAACTCAACTGCGCCGCGCTGCCCGACAACCTGCTGGAGTCGGAGCTCTTTGGCCATGAAAAGGGCGCCTTTACCGGCGCCGCCAACCAGCGTAAGGGTCGCTTCGAACAGGCCGACGGCGGGACGCTGTTTCTGGACGAGATCGGCGAGATCACGCCGGCCTTCCAGGCCAAGCTGCTCCGGGTCTTGCAAGAGGGCGAGTTCGAGCGTGTCGGCGGCAGTCGAACCCTCAAGGTGGACGTGCGCGTGATCGCCGCCACCAATCGCAATTTGGAGCAAGAGGTCAAGGACGGCCTGTTCCGCGAGGATCTCTATTACCGCCTCAACGTCATGCCTATCAGGATGCCAGCGCTGCGCGAGCGCATCGAAGACGTGCCAGACCTAGCGCGTTTTCTGGTCGAAAAGGTCGCGAAGCAGCAGGCACGCGAGCTCAGCATCACCGACAGCGCGCTACGCATCCTCATGCGCCATGATTGGCCCGGCAACGTGCGCGAGTTGGAGAACTGCATGGAACGCGCCGCCGTCATGAGCGAGGCCGGCACGATCGACCGCGACGTCATCAACCTGACCGGACTCGACGTCGGTGCCCTCCCGGAGCCTGCCGCCGCGGGACCAATCAGCGGCACAGGTTTCGGCGATGGCAATGTCGACCTCGATGATCCCGATATCGACGAACGCGAGCGCGTCATCGCGGCGCTCGAGCAGGCGGGCTGGGTGCAGGCAAAGGCTGCGCGCCTGCTCAAGATGACCCCGCGTCAGATCGCTTATCGCATCCAGACACTGAATATCCAGGTCAAGCAGTTCTAAGTCGTTTGAGCGGGCAGAATGTTTGCAGATGCGGCACGTTTCATGGCAGCGATGAGCTTGCCCTGCAAGGGGCCAAGGACCAAGGGCCTGGGGCCTGGGACCTGGGACCTGGGGCCCAACAATGCGCCAACGTGCGGTGACGCGGCCCTCGGCCCTGGGCGCTTGGCCCAGTTGAAGCAACCCTCAGGTTGCGCAACGCCACGTCCCACGCTTGCCGGACTAACGCATCACCTATTAGAGCGGGTTGCGAGATATCACGGACAGCGCAATGACGGGTATGCATGATCCGGGTCGACCATCGGGGGAGAAACATTCAACGCCCCTCCCCTTGGTTGCACCTCAGGAGCACAACAACATGCGATCCCCCATCAGCGCGGTCGTCCTGTTGCTGGCCATCGTCTCGGCCCCAGCAGCGAACGCGATCGACAACTGGCCAACACCACCGGCCACCACCGCGCCACCGGCGCAGATCTCCGGACCGCTGCAGGGCGGTACCGCGGACCACACCAAATTCAAACAACTGCAAGGCCCTTTCACCTCCGGCCCGGAAGTGACCCAGGCCTGTCTCGGCTGCCATACCGAGACGGGCAAGCACTTCATGGAGAACATTCATTGGACCTGGTCGTATCAGGACCCGGACACCGGCCAACAACTCGGCAAGCGCTACCTGATCAACAACTTCTGCACCAACTCGCGCGGCAATGAAGGCATGTGCGCGCAGTGTCACGCCGGCTACGGCTGGAAGGACGAGACCTTCGACTTCAGCGATGAGCGCAAGATCGACTGCCTGGTCTGCCACGAGACCACCGGCACCTATTACAAGACGCCCAACTCCGAGGGCAGCCCAGCCTGCTCGGTGATGTTCGAGGGCAAGCCGCCCATCGACTGGGCCGCCGTCGCCCAGAGTGTCGACCTGCCCCGACGCGCCAACTGCGGCACCTGCCACTTCAACGGCGGTGGCGGCGACAACGTCAAGCACGGCGATCTCTCCTCAGCGCTGAAGGCGCCACCGCGCAGCCTCGACGTGCACATGGGCGAGGACGGACTCAACTTCGCCTGTACCGCCTGCCACATCACCAACAAGCATGTCTGGGCCGGCAGTCGCTATCACGTCGTCTCCAAGGACACGCAAGGCACGGGCAAACCCGGCCAACGGACTGATGTCGCCACCTGCGAGTCGTGCCACGGCCTGGCACCCCATCCGGTGGAATCACTGGCTGGCTTCAAGCTCAACGACCACGTACAGAGCATCGCCTGCCAGACCTGCCATATACCCGAGTTCGCCCGCGGCGGCGTCGCCACCATCGTCGACTGGGATTGGCGCACGTCCGGCAAGACAAAGAACGGTGAGGGCTACCACGAGCACAACTACATCCAGGGCAACGGCGATCACCGTTACACCTACAAGTCCATCAAGGGCGATTTTACCTATGCCGAGAAGGTAATCCCCGAATACGATTGGTTCGACGGCCAGATGGTCTACACCACCATCGACACCAAGTTCGACCCGCAGGCCGACTTCATCGAGATCAACGGCTTTGACGGTTCCCGCGACGATGACCGCTCGCGTATCTGGCCATTCAAGCGCATGCACACCTGGCAACCCTACGATAAGGGTAATGGCACCCTGGTCTACACACACCTGTGGGGCGAGGACGATGCGGCCTATTGGGGCAATTACGATATGGGCGCCGCCATCGCCAAGGGCATGGCCGACTTCGGACTGGACTATTCCGGCGACTACGGCTTCATCGAGACCATTTCCTGGTGGCCCATCACGCACATGGTCGCACCCAAGGAAGACGCGCTCGCGTGCGGCGACTGCCATGTCCCGACCAATAGTCGATTGGCCTCTGTGGAGGGCGTCTATCTGCCGGGCCGCGACCACAATCGCTGGCTCGACATCATCGGTACCCTGATCGTCGCCGGCACCCTGGCCGGCATCATCATCCACGGCTTGGTCCGATTCTTCTCGCCGAAATCCAAACGGGAGCAACAGGGATGAGCACACAACGCGTCAAGATCTTCAGCCTATTCGAGCGCTTCTGGCACTGGGCGCAGATGCTGCTCATCGTCGGCCTCCTGATCACAGGCTTCGGCCTGCACGGCTTCCACGACCTGTTCAACTTCAAGGACGCCGTAACCCTGCACACCAGTTTCGCGCTCGCGCTGTTGCTGTTGTGGATCTTCAGCATCTTCTGGCTCTTCACCACCCGTACCTGGCGCCACTTCATCCCCACCATCACCGGCATGTGGGGCGTGCTGCGGTTCTACAGTTACGGCATCTTCAAGGGCGAACGCCACCCCTACCGCAAGGCCTACTGGCGCAAGCACAACCCACTGCAGGCACTCGCCTATCTGATGCTCAAGATCGTGCTGTTCCCCGCCATCTGGATCACGGGCCTCGCGTACTTGTTCTACTTCGCCTGGCGCGATATCCCCGACGCCACACAGTGGCTGCACGGCGTCGCACTGGTGCATACGGCGGCCGCATTCGCCATCCTCACCTTCATCTTGGTCCACGTCTACATGCTGACCACCGGCCACTCATTCCGAGACCATGTCATACCCATGATCACGGGCTTCGACGAGGTGGACCTGTCACCGGAAGAAGAGGCCTATCTACGTCAGGACCAACCGGCGGACATCCGTTAACGCGGCCCTGCGGTAGCGGACTGCGGCGCATGCAGAAACCTGGCCCGACCCGCACCCGTTTTCGCGTGAGGAACCGAGAAACAAAAAACCCGGCAGGGAGTGCCGGGTCATATCAGAATTGCGTCAAGCCCTTGGGGCCAATCAGCCAACGCCCGCGGCGGCCTGGGAGACCATTCCGGACTCGAGCTCGGCGAGCTCTTGCTGATAGGCGTCGTTGACGCGATCGCGCAGCTCTTTGCCGGGCTTGAAGTGCGGTACGTACTTGCCGTCGAGGGCGACAGAGTCGCCGGTCTTGGGATTACGCCCAACCCGCGGGGGGCGGTAGTGCAGAGAAAAACTGCCGAAGCCACGGATCTCGATACGGTCGCCCGAGGCGAGCGCTGCGCTCATCTGTTCCAGAATGCACCGGACGGCCAGCTCCACGTCTTTATAGGCCAGGTGGCTCTGGCCCTCGGCCAACGTCTCGATGAGCTCGGATTTCATCATATCGGTATGCCTGCGATACGGGTACGGATCAGACCCGGCGCAAACGCCGGGTCGGAGACGGCAACGTCAGCAGGAGATCAATCCTTGGCAGCCTCTTCCATCTGCTGCTTGAGGATATCGCCAAGGGTCGCGGTTCCGGCCTGCGCTTCGCGGGCATAGCCCTTGATGGCCGCCTGCTCGTCGGCGAAGTCCTTGGCTTTGATCGACAGCGAGATGGTGCGGTTCTTGCGATCGACGCCCATGAACTTGGCCTCGACGTTCTCCCCCTGCTTTAGCACCGCACGCGCGTCTTCGATGCGATCGCGCGAGATCTCGGAGGCGCGCAGGTAACCCTCGACGCCTTCGCCCAGATCGATGGTCGCGCCCTTGGGGTCGACCTCGAGGATGGTACCGTTGACGATGCTGCCCTTTTCATTCAGCGCAACGAAGCTAGAGAAGGGGTCCTTGTCGAGCTGCTTGACGCCGAGCGAGATGCGCTCGCGCTCCGGATCGACCGACAGCACGACGGTCTCGACCTCATCGCCCTTCTTGAAGCGTCGCAGCGCATCTTCGCCATTCTCGTCCCAAGAGATGTCGGACAGATGCACCAGGCCGTCGATGCCACCGTCCAGACCGATGAAGATGCCGAAGTCGGTAATGGACTTGATCTGGCCGCTGACGTGGTCGCCCTTCTTGAAGGTCGCCGAGAAGGTATCCCAAGGGTTGCTGTTACACTGCTTGATGCCGAGCGAAATACGGCGACGCTCCTCGTCGATGTCCAGCACCATGACCTCGGTCTCGTCGCCCAGGGCAACCACCTTGCTCGGATGGATGTTCTTGTTGGTCCAGTCCATCTCGGAGACGTGTACCAGACCCTCGACACCCTCTTCGATCTCGACAAAGCAGCCGTAGTCGGCGATGTTGGTGACCTTACCGAAGACGCGAGTGCTCTCTGGATAGCGCCGTGAGATGTTGACCCACGGGTCTTCGCCCATCTGTTTCAGCCCCAAGGACACACGCTGGCGTTCGCGGTCGAACTTCAGCACCTTGACCATGACTTCCTGACCGATCTCGACCACCTCGGACGGGTGCTTTACCCGACGCCAGGCCATGTCGGTAATGTGCAGCAGGCCGTCGATGCCGCCCAAGTCCAGGAACGCACCGTAGTCGGTGAGGTTCTTGACCACACCCTGGAGCTCCAGCCCCTCTTCCAGCTTTTCGAGCAGTTGCTCACGTTCGGCGCTGTACTCTTCCTCAACCACGGCGCGGCGCGAGACCACGACGTTATTGCGACGACGGTCAAGCTTGATAACCTTGAATTCGAGTTCCTTGCCTTCGAGGTACGTGGTGTCGCGCACCGGGCGCACATCGACCAGTGAGCCGGGCAAGAATGCACGCACGCTGCCGAGCTCCACGGTAAAACCGCCTTTGACCTTGCCGTTGATCAAACCCTTGACCGTGTCGCCGTCGTCGAATGCCTTTTCCAGCGTGTCCCACGCGGCGAAGCGCTTTGCCTTCTCACGCGAGAGCCGCGTGGTGCCAAAACCGTCCTCGACCGCGTCGAGGGCGACCTGGACATCGTCGCCGATAGCCACTTCCAACTCGCCTTCCGGCGACAGAAACTGGTTGCGTGGAATGATGCCCTCGGTCTTGAGACCGGCATTGACGATAACGGTATCGGGGGTGATGGCGACGACTTGGCCGGTGACGATGGTGCCCGGCTGCAACTGCGTGGTGTTAAGGCTCTCTTCGAAGAGCTCGGCGAAACTTTCGGTCATGGGTTGGAGGTTTCCCGGCATTGTGCCTGGCCCTTGTTCGAATTACGACGTCACAACGAAGCCGTTTCCTTCAAAAGCAAGGGGTTGAGTAAACAAAAAAGGTGACGACATGGCCGTCGACCGCTTGACTTATCAGTGTTAGTTCGTAATCGCGTCCGGCAGGATGCGCCGCGCCTCGGCAACCGCGCGTTCGACCACTTCGTCGATGGAGAGGCGCGTCGAATCGATGACAACGGCGCCCTCGGCAACGGCAAGCGGACTGTGTGCACGGCTGCTGTCGAGGGCGTCGCGCTCTCGCAGATCTCTGACAAGGTCGCGCAGGTTAGCATTCATCCCGTTGTCTTTCAACTGTTTATAGCGACGATTCGCGCGCTCCTCCGGACTCGCGTCGAGATAGAGCTTCAGCAGCGCATCCGGGAACACCTTTGAGCCCATGTCGCGGCCGTCGGCGATCAGCCCCGGCGCGCGCACCGCGGCGCGCTGCAGGGTCAACAGCGCATCACGTACCTGCGCATGCACCGCCACCCGCGACGCCCGCACTCCCCCCTCGGCGGTACGGATCTCGTTCGAGACGTCATCACCGTCGAGCAGCACGCGGTCGTCGTCGAAGAGAATTGTGATACGTCCGGCCAACGCACCCATGGCATCGCCGTCATCCAAATCGAGACCGGCGCGCTCGGCGGCGAGCCCCAGGCAACGGTACAGCGCGCCACTGTCGAGCACGTGCCAGCCAAGGGCTCGCGCCAGCGCTTCTGCGATCGTGCCCTTGCCGGTACCGGACGGGCCGTCAATGGTGATAACCGGTGCGCGGACCCGGTCGTGGGATGGCTCGTTCATGCCGCCTGCTCCGAGATGACCAACCCGGCGCCAGCCGCCAGCGTGGCGAAACCGGGGAAGGATGTATTGACGTTCGCGCAGTCGCGGACCTCGATCGGCGCCGCCGAGCGCAGCGCCGCCATCGCGAACGACATCGCGATGCGATGGTCGTCATAGCTCTGCACTTGGCCGCCGCCGAACACCGTCCCGGCCTCGCGACCGCGGCCATAGATCCGAATACCATCCGACAACGCCTCCGCCCTGACTCCTAGCGTCGATAGCCCCTCCGCCATCACCGCGATGCGATCGCTCTCCTTGACCCGCAATTCTGCAGCGCCCGTCAGCAAGGTCTCGCCCTCGGCGCAGGCGGCGGCGATGAACAGGGCCGGAAACTCATCGATGGCCAACGGCACCTGGTCGACCGGGATCTCGATTCCGCGCAGCGCCGCGGCACGCACGTGGATATCCGCGACCGGCTCGGCACCGACCTCGCGCGCGTTTCGGATAACGAGGTTCGCGCCCATCGCGCGCAGGATATTGATCACGCCGACCCGGGTCGGATTCAGCCCCACCTGCTCCAACGTCAAGTCCGAGCCCGGCGCGATACTGGCACCGACCAAGAAGAAGGCCGACGACGAGATATCCGCCGGCACGGCGATGGGCGCCGCGGTCAATCGGCGGCCCCCGGTCAGGCACACGCGGTTGCCGGCGCGCCGCACCACATAGCCCAGCGCGGTGAGCATGCGCTCGGTGTGATCGCGGGTTGGCGCCGGTTCGCTGACGCAGGTTTCGCCGCGGGCGTACAGCCCCGCGAGCAGCAGGCTCGACTTGACCTGCGCGCTGGCCACGGGCATGGCGTAATCGATGCCGAGCAGGCCGTCGGCCGGCCGGATGTGCAGCGGAGCCGAACCCTGTTCGCTACTGTCGATGAGCGCCCCCATGCGCGCCAAGGGCTCGGTGACTCGGCGCATGGGGCGCCGCGACAGCGACGCATCGCCGGTCAGCGTCACCGCAAAGGATTGACCGCTCAGCAGGCCGCTCAGCAACCGCATCGAGGTGCCGGAATTGCCCATGTCCAGCGCGCCGACTGGTGCCCGCAGTCCGTGCAGCCCGACCCCTGAGACGCGCACGCGACCCTGCTCCGGCCCATCAATTCGAACGCCCATGGCGCGGAACGCCGCCAGCGTGGCGAGACTGTCCGCACCTTCAAGAAAGCCGCTGATGTCGGTGGTGCCGTCGGCGATGGCGCCAAGCATGATGGCCCGATGCGAGACGGACTTGTCTCCGGGCACGCGCACGCGCCCGCTGAGTCGACCGCCGGGGGCGACCAGAAAGTGCAACGGCATCGGCGCCCGGGGCTCGGCGGTTGGGATTTCGACGGATGCGCTCAATTGCGGGCTCACAAGTGGGGAAAGCGGTCGACGTCGGGCTAGAAGCTCGGCGAGCCAGGTCACTCGACGCCGAGCGCCGGCGACGCTCGGCTGCTCGGACGATTGAAAACTTGCCAAGCTAGCGGATTACCGCGCCGCTGTAAACACGACCCGATTGGGTCGGGTCGGTGGCGCCTTGTGCTGGGAGATCGTTCGTTCCGGGCGACGACCTGCCAGAAGGCCCGTTCGTTTCACCCTGCTGTTTAGTCTTCGCCGGGTGACCACCGGACGCAATAACGCACTCGTCGCTCGCGGAGGTTATAAACTAACGTCTCGGCAAGAACCTCAATTGAACCGACCGGGAACCAGCCATGACTGCATCGTCAATCAACGACCGAAGCCGCATCCGCGCGCCCGTGATCCTGCTGACGCTGGCTTGCCTCCTCACGGGTGCCAGCACCGAGGCTGCGGTCGACCAGGTCTATGAGTGTAACCAAGACGGCACGGTCACGTTTTCGGACGAGCCCTGCTCGGGTGACGAGCAAGTACGCGAAGTGGAGTACGATCCATCCCCGCCGGACTCCAACCAAAACGAGCCTGCCCAGACTTCTGGAAACGCGCAAACCACGGAAGACGAAGCGAGCGCTATTGCGCAATCAAGGGTGCTCGACACAGAGATTCTGGAGGCCAAACAACAGATCAGTCGCCTGCAAATCGAACGCACCACCCGGTTGGCGGAGATGCGAGAGCAGCGCCGTCTAGGCAGCGAGGACAGGGATCGCGCCGCCTGGTTGGAGCAGATGGATCAGAAAATAGAATCCACCTATCAGGATTACAGTGCGCAGATCATCACGGCCACCGCGCGGTTGAACGACTTGAAGGCCCGCCGCGCAGCACTCGGCGTCGGCGGACAGTCCCTTGAACAGGAATAGTCAAACGCTCAGCGCCGCGACCGAAGCCACAGAGAGCGGCCAATCTTCAGCCCGACCAGCAGCACGGGCGTCGCGTGCAGAACCAAATCGAAGAGATCGATTGGGCGGTGCAGCGACCCCTCGAACAGCATCTGAAGCTTTTCCCACAGATGCGGCGCCGGCTGGGAAGGCCATGGGGCGATACCGAGCATCAAAGCCGGGATGAGCAAGTAAATCAGCGGTAGCTGGTCAAACCAATCTAATAGGCGCCGCTTGGGCATGCTCTACTCCGTGACGGAAAATCTTCTCGCGATCCTGCTGGTGTTGTTGGTCGGCTGGCTCTGGCTTGACACACTGCGCGCCCGGGAAATGGCGGTGGGTCTAGCCCGCCAGGCCTGCGAGCGCTACAACCTACAGTTCCTAGATCAGGCGGTGGCGTTGCGGCGAGTTGGGTTACGCTGGACCCGCAACGGCGTACGCGTGCGTCGGCAGTACCGGTTCGAGTTTAGCGAGCAAG
>JGI12210J13797_11148516_pt1 | contig 17100 bp, 11 predicted proteins | sample ElkSlonscriptome_3_FD_13797 | JGI IMG/M metagenome (IMG submission 13797)
TTCAGCCACGGCCACCAGAATCCCGACGATATAGCCTAAGAGCCACAGAAGTACTGTTATCAAGAGGCCAGAGGCCAACTGTCACAGCAGTGACGCTAAGATCGCGTCAACAATGCGTTGATTTGCCGTAGGGAACGGATATTGGTTTAGCTCAACGGCCTCAACCCAGCGAACTTCGTCCGATTCTAGCGGCTTGGGCTCACCAGAGACATACTGACAATGGTGTACGTTCAGAGTCACTTTGAAGTGGCTATAGGCGTGATCAACCGAGATCAGATGCTCCCCGACTGCAACGTCGATATCCAGCTCTTCATGGACTTCCCGCTTGATGCAATCTGGGACAGTCTCGCCGGGTTCTAACTTGCCGCCGGGAAATTCCCACAGCCCACCCAGCAGTCCTTCCGGACGACGGCGATCGATCAAGATCTGACGCTGAGCATTCCAAATGACGGCAACACCGATGGACTTGTGGGGTATGGGAGAACGGGTTTCGCGCATGGGCAACTCCAGCTGGCGGTTAAGGTGAAAGGCTTTGCAGTGCGATCGCCAAGGACATTGCGGACAGGAGGGGCGGCGGCGATCGCACACCGTTGCTCCCAAATCCATCACCGCTTGATTAAACTTTCGGGGCTGGTCTAGATCGAGCAGGCTTTCGGAACTGCGCCACAGCGACCCCAATATGCGGTTGGGCGGGGCTTCCAATGCCAGCAGCCGCGCGAGAATTCGCTTGACGTTGCCGTCGAGAATAGGAACAGGTTGATCGAACGCAGCGCTAAGTATGCCTCCTGCGGTGGTGCGGCCAATACCCGGTAGCGCCACTGCAGCCGCCATCGTTTGAGGAAACTCTCCGCCATGCTCATGGACGATAACTTGTGCCGCCCGGTGCAGGTTGCGAGCTCTGGCATAATACCCCAACCCTTGCCACAGCTTGAGCACGGCCTGTAGGTCAGCCTGGGCTAAGTCGTACACTGTGGGCAACGCCGACAGCCACCGCTCGTAGTAGGGAATCACCGTCTTGACCTGGGTCTGCTGCAGCATGATCTCAGAGATCCAGATGCAGTAAGGATCATGACCCTGTCGCCAAGGGAGATGTCGTCCGTGGGTGTCATACCACAGCAGCAGCGATCGCCTCAGCTGTGGGGCTTCGGCAGCGAGCCAGGCCAGATCAGTTGATGGCATCCATAACGCTGAAGATGGGTAAGTACATGGCCACCAAAATAGACCCGACCATGCCCCCCAACACCAAAATCATGATGGGCTCCATGATGGATGTCAGGGCTTTGACCGCCTGCTCCACCTCATCCTCATAGAAGTCAGCCACCTTCATCAGCATGGTGTCCAGCTCTCCGGTCTCTTCCCCAATATTGATCATCTGAATCGCCATGGACGGGAACACCTTTTCCTGCTGTAGCGCCAGACTAATAACGCCTCCAGTCTGGATTTTCTGGCGGGCTATATCGATTGCGTTCGAAATCACCTGGTTACCGGTGGTGTCCCGCACGATTTCTAGGGAAGTTAGGATTGGCACCCCCGAGCGGGACAACGCGCCAAACGTGCGACAGAACCGAGCAACTGCTGTCTTTTGAATCAGATCGCCGAACAGAGGCAGCTTGAGAATTAGCCGGTCGACGGTTTCTCGGCCAACGCGGGTCGAGTAGTACTGCCGAAAGCCAAAGACTAGGGCAGTGATGGCAACTACAATCACCACAATAGCGACCGGGTTGCGCAAAAACTCGCTCAGGTTGAGCATAAACTGCGTAAATACGGGCAGCTCAGCGTCTAGTTCGTCGAAGATACCGGCAAAGGTGGGCAAGAGAAACACCGTCATGCCCAGGAAAACGGCGATCGCAATTACGGCAACTGCAATGGGATAAGTCATGGCCGACTTGATCTGGTTGTTGAGCCGCGCCATATCCTCTAGCAGTTTAGAAAGGCGATTCATCACCTCATCTAAAACACCACCAGCTTCGCCAGCCTGCACCATGCTGACGTAAAGGTTGTCAAAACTATCAGGGTGCTTACCCATCGCATCGGCCAAAGATGTTCCCTGCTGCACATCAGCGTTGACGCGCTGCAGGGCTCGCTTAAATTTTGGGTTCGGGGTTTGTTCCGCTAAAATCCCCAACCCTCTGACAAGGGCTACACCAGCATTGATCAAAACGGCAAACTGGCGTGAGAATACAGCTTTGTCCTTGACACTGACCCGAGTAATTGCCCGCTGAATGGCGCTGAAGTTGATGTTGTTTGGGTCAAAGCTTCGGGACTCCTTGAGGTCTTGGACGAACAAGCTTTGGTCACGCAGGATTCCCCTGGCCTCGGCAGCAGAGGTTGCCGATACCTTCAGCCGCCGAAAGTTACCCCGAGCGTCTCTAGCCTGAACAGTGTAGGTTGGCATGGCTATTTCTTTTCAACTCCCTCTCAACGATGATGCAGCATGTTGTCACTTTTCAGTCGCCCCCTGCTGTGCCTTATGCTCTATCCTACCGGCGCGCGGCGACGTAGGGATTGGGGCTTCCGGATTTTGCTCCACCAATCAACCGCTGCAGCTCATCGGGTTTGGAGGTCTTCGACATCGCCGCATCGAAAGAGATGCTGCCAGACTTATAGAGGTCTGCTAAAACTCGCTCTAGAGTCCGCATGCCGAGGTTTCCGCCCGTTTGAATTGTCGAATAGAGCTGGGCAGTTTTTCCCTCGCGGATCAAGTTTGCAATGGCGGGGGTCACCACCATGATTTCCTGGGCCATGATGCGGGAAAATTCTCCAGGCTTAGGAGATGATCGAGGAACTAAGGTCTGGCTAAATACTGCAGCTAAAGAGTTAGAGAGCTGGACCCTCACCTGAGTTTGCTTATCTGCCGGAAAGACATCGATCATCCGATCAACAGTCTGGGCAGCTGAGCTGGTGTGCAGCGTGCCTAAAACGAGGTGCCCTGTTTCTGCTGCCGTAACGGCAAGGGAGATAGTTTCCAAGTCTCGTAGCTCGCCCACGAGAATAATATCGGGGTCTTCCCGCAGAGCGGACCGGAGAGCATTAGAGAAACTCTTGGTGTCTTCCCCGAGCTGCCGCTGGTGAATTAGGCTTTTGACGGGGCTGTAAACAAATTCAATCGGGTCTTCGATGGTGAGAATGTGCTCTGCCCGCGTCCGATTGATCAAGTCAATGATGGCGGCTAGGGTCGTGGTCTTTCCCGATCCTGTTGGTCCTGTCACCAAGATTAGGCCACGGGGTTTCTCAGCCATCTCTCGCACCACGTCGGGCAGACCAAGCTTGTCAAAGCTAGGGATGTTGGAACTCAGCGCTCGCAGGCAGGCGGCGTAGGTGCCGCGGTCTTTGTAAACGTTGACCCGAAATCGAGCTAGGCCCTTGACGCCGTAAGAGCAGTCTAATTCCCAAGTTTGTTCTAGGGTTTTACGCTGGGTGTTGTTCAGCATGCTGAAGATGAGGCGTTGGCATTGCTCTGATGTGAGCGGCTCATCTCCTACAGGAGTGAGCTTGCCGCCAATGCGAAAGTAGGGCGGAACCCCTGCTGACAGGTGAAGATCAGACCCCCCCATCTCGACAAGCTGCTCCATCAAGTCTTCAATCATCAGGTCCATCATGGTGCGATCGCTCCTATAAACATCATCTCAAAACTGAGCTGAACTAACCCTCTTGAAACCGAGGCGTTGTGCAGTAAGGACAGTCTGACCATTCAGGCTTTAGTGCGGCCTCACAGGTCCGGCAGACTAAGGAAGCCTTCCGCCGCGCCTTGATCTCTGCTTCTAGCCCCGAATCAGTTAGGGTGACCCGCTCGACCTCTTCAAAGGTTGTCAGCCCCTGACGAACAAGCTCAAGGCTATAGGCCAGAAGCGTCTTCATGCCTTCTTCTGCAGCGGCTTCTTTGATCCGCTCTGTTGGCGCTCCGTCAGTGATCAGGCTTTCAATCGTATCGGTCATCCGCATAACCTCATAGACGCCGCATCGGCCTTTATAGCCCGATCCGCCGCATTTGGAGCACAGCCCACCTTGCTCCTGACTCGCCTGAATTTGCTCAACGCTGAGGACATTGGCTCGATAAAACGTGCGGCTCAGGTCAGCCGTACCGGTAATGCCAAAACGAGACAGCTCTTCCTGGGTTGGGGTATGGGGGTGACGACACTTATCACAGACTTGGCGGACTAGGCGCTGAGCCAAAACGCCGATGAGAGAGCCAGACAGCATAAACGGCTCTACTCCCATTTCTCCCAAACGGGCGATCGCGCTGGCAGCATCGTTGGTATGCAGCGTCGTCATCACCAAGTGCCCGGTCAGGGCTGCTTCGATTGCCGTTTTTGCCGTTTCCTTATCTCGAGTCTCGCCCACTAGAATGACGTCGGGATCTTGCCGGAGGAAAGAGCGCAGGATAGAGGCAAAATCAATTCCCTTCTCTCGAATCACCTGAACCTGGGTAATGCCAGGCAGGGAATACTCAATCGGGTCTTCAACCGTATTGATATTGATTTCCGGCGTATTCCGCTCCGCCAAAGCAGAATATAGGGTCGTTGTCTTGCCTGATCCCGTCGGACCGGTCACCAGGATGAGGCCAAACGGGCGACTGATCATCTCCTTGACGGTGTCGAGAGTGGATGGGTCGTCGATTAGGGAGTCTAGACCGAATTCATCTGACTTATCAAGAATTCGCAGGCAGACCTTCTCGCCGTAGCGGCTCGGAATCGTGCTCACGCGGAAATCGATAGTGCGATTGTCAAAGCGACGACGGATGCGGCCATCTTGAGGGATGCGCCGCTCTGCGATGTCTAAATCGGCCATGATCTTGAGCCGGGCCGTCACAGAAGGGACAATCTTTTTGGGCAGCGGGTCAAAGGCCTCCCGCAAGACACCATCTTTACGGTAGCGAACCCGCAGCGCGTCATCTTGAGGCTCAACGTGGATATCTGACACATCTCCCTGTAACGCTTTTATCAGCATCTTGTTGACTAAGGAGATGATGGGTTTTGCTTCTGCATCTTGAAGAGCGCTGTCTAAGTTGGCTTCGGCATCGTCTGGCGCTTCTTCTAAATCTAGATAGTCCAGTCCCTCAATATCTGAGCGAACATCGACCCGAGACTCCTGCTCAATTTGCTTTGTGCGCTCAGCTTTTTCATCTAGATACTGAGATATCAGCCTCTGATAGTCATCTGGTGTGATAACCATCCGCTGCAGCGCCAATCCCTGGGGCCGCAAAATGCGGTTGAGATCATCCTGGGCAGCCAAATTATCTGGATCCACCATGGCGACCAGCACCGAGGGTGGATCGGTTTCGTTACGAGAAAGGGGAATCAGCTGATAGCGGCGACAGGTGTCCTCTGGAATCAGACCATCGATCAGCTGGCTAACCTGGGTCGTCGGAATCTCATTGATTTCCGGATCTAGAGACTCTACCCCGAAAAGAATCTTGAGTTCAAACAGCTGCTGCTTTTTATACTGTCGCAGAAGCTCTGGCGGCAGGTTCTTTCCCGTCAGCGTTTCAATAATATCTGTTAGCGGACGCCCCGATTTACGGCTTTCAACCAGCGCCTGCTGCATTTGCTCTGAATCGACGTAGCCTGCCTGAACCAGTTTGTTGCCAAACGGTGAGAAATCCTGCCGAACGACGAGTGCACGTCTTTGAGAAGAATTAGCCATAGCTGATGCAGTGTTAGTCCTTTGAATTGTACTGTACTCATCTCACAGCCGCTCTCGGCTAGTGGGGCAACGATTCAGCAAGTGCAGAACCATTGTTAATGACTCTCGACAACGCCGATTCCCAGAGTCGTCACATATACTTCAGAAGCGATGCTGTATCCGTTGCTACAACTCGCATCGCATTCTCAGCAGAGGTAATTCGCTCCACAACAGCTGTACCACTAAGGCACTACGAGGCGCGAGGCAACCCTGATCTAAATTCCCACATAGTAAATGAACAGAAGGCAGAGTCTTCAAAAGGCTATCTCTGTTCGTAATTTTCCCACAACCTCAGCAAAGGTCTCAATTGACGAGCCTTTAACGTGAACCTAGGGTTACTTGATACGCCAATACATCCGACTGAGAGCACACCTGACAGACCGCTGACGCCTTATCGCAAGATAGCCCACTGGATCAGCGAAGCTAGCTTTTATCTAGAGTAACGGCGTGACGGCGATCTACGCCATGATCAAAGTCCAATTTCAAGGCACATCGAGCCGCTCTGTAGGTTTCAGGTTTCTTAATCTTTCACTGCGCAGCCATATCGCCTCAAACTCTAGAGCTTTGTTTTGGGCAGGGCTCCAGGTCTACCTTCGGGCTCGATCAAGAGCAACACGGTACGGTTTTCCCCAAAACCGCGTTGCATCACTGTAAAGTAAAACTATCTATGTAGAACAGAATTGAATTTTGACGTTCATAAGTCATGATGATTGAAGACGAAAAGCCTCTTGAAGAGCCTCAGGTTCAATCTAGCGGTGTGGGTAACCCAGGTGATAGCGAAAGAGACGAAAGCACTGGCAACGGTCCTACGCTAGATGAAGTCGAGCTTGTTATGGACGATAGCCAGGGGGAAGAGACACCCCAGGCTGAGGAAGCTCCGGCGGCTGAACATTCGGCCGATGGAGTTGACGCAGCCTCCTTGCGACAAGAAATCGAGCAGCTTAGAGCTCAGCTCGATGAGCGCTCAGCGCAGTATATGCGGATTGCGGCAGACTTTGAGAACTTCCGCAAGCGCAGCCAGAAAGAGCGACAAGACCTTGAAACTCAAGTCAAATGCTCAACGATTTCTGAAGTTCTGTCCGTCATCGATAACTTTGAGCGGGCGCGATCGCAGATCAAGCCCCAAACCGATGGCGAGATGACCATCCACAAAAGCTACCAGGGTGTCTACAAGCAGCTCGTCGATGCGCTCAAAAAACTAGGCGTTTCGCCCATGCGGGCCGAAGGTGAGCAGTTTGATCCCAACTTTCACGAGGCCGTCATGCGGGAGTCCACTAGCGAGCACGAGGACGGCACTGTGATTGAGCAGCTCATGCGCGGCTACACCATCGGTGAACGCGTGCTCCGCCACGCCATGGTGAAAGTCGCAACTGCACCCGATGGCTCAGAGACGGAGGATGCGGGTACGACGGGGTCATAGAGCAATGGTGGGAGCAATGGTGGGGGCAATAATGGCGGTAGCGTCTCATATTATTTGGGAATTGCTATGGACAGCAGCATGATGCGATCCGCCGTCGCTAATGATTTAGCATTGCGCTGTCGGTAGCAATTCTTAGCTGATGTCAGCTATGGTGGTTCAAACAGCACTCCATGCCACGTCGGGCGAGTTCGAATTTAACCCCTTGTTTATAGGTCCCTTTTGATGGGGAATATGGATTCAGCCCTGATTCATCACCACATTTGCTGAATAATGGCTAGAGATTCGATGCTCTCAAACTAAACTGCATTCATGGCCGCTGATTATGGGAAAAGTTATTGGTATTGACTTAGGCACAACAAACAGCTGCGTTTCTGTCCTTGAAGGGGGTCAGCCTATTGTCATTCCCAACTCAGAGGGAGGGCGAACAACGCCGAGCATTGTTGGTTTCGGCAAGGCGGGCGATCGCCTTGTGGGACAGCTAGCAAAACGGCAGGCCGTCACAAACGCTGAAAACACTATCTTCAGCATCAAGCGGTTTATCGGACGGCGATGGGACGACACAGAGTCTGAGCGGAGCCGGGTTCCCTATGACTGCAGCAAGGGACGTGACAACACGGTCAACGTGCAGATTCGAGATAGAACCTACACGGCCCAAGAAGTCTCGGCCATGACTCTGCAAAAGCTCAAAGATGATGCAGAGGCCTATCTCGGGGAAGAGGTGACGCAAGCGGTGATCACGGTGCCCGCTTATTTCACAGACGCCCAGCGGCAAGCGACCAAGGACGCAGGGACCATCTCGGGTCTAGAAGTGCTGCGGATCATCAACGAACCGACGGCAGCAGCCCTGTCCTATGGTCTAGACAAGCAAGACCAAGACCAAATTGTTCTTGTGTTCGACCTCGGTGGCGGTACGTTCGACGTCTCGCTGCTGCAGCTTGGAGACGGCGTCTTCGAGGTAAAAGCAACGGCGGGCAACAATCATCTAGGGGGAGACGATTTTGACAACGCTCTAGTGCGCTGGATGATTGACGCTTTTCGAGAGCAGGATGGGATAGACCTATCGGCTGATAAGATGGCGCTTCAGCGGCTGCGGGAGGCTGCAGAAAAGGCCAAGGTCGAGCTTTCAAGTATGTTAGCGACGTCTTTGAATCTGCCGTTTATCGCGGCGGATGAGACAGGGCCTAAACATTTGGAGATGGACCTGACCAGGGCAAAGTTTGAAGAGCTTGTGGCAGATCTCGTCAGCGCAACGGTTGAACCCGTGGTGCAGGCCCTCAAAGATGCCGATTTAGAGGCCAGTGACGTCGATCGCATCCTGCTTGTGGGCGGCTCGACTCGCATTCCCGCCGTACAGCGGGCCATCAGCGAGCACTTTGGCGGCAAATCCCCCGATAAGTCCGTCAATCCCGATGAAGCCGTTGCACTTGGAGCAGCAATTCAGGGCGGCGTCTTGGGCGGGGAAGTCAAAGACCTGCTGCTGCTAGACGTCACCCCCTTATCCCTTGGCATTGAAACCTTAGGTGAAGTCTTTACGAAAATTATCGAGCGCAACACCACGATTCCCACAAGTAAGACCCAGGCCTTTTCGACAGCCACCGACGGACAAACTTCCGTCGAAATTCACGTGCTGCAGGGAGAGCGGGCCATGGCCAAGGACAACAAGAGCTTGGGTAAGTTCCAGCTCACGGGTATTCCACCGGCACCCAGGGGAATCCCTCAGATCGAGGTATCTTTTGAAATTGACGCCAACGGCATTCTCCAGGTGGGAGCCCGCGACAAAGGAACTGGCCGGGCACAGAGCATCCGCATCACCAATACAGGTGGTCTGACCCAGTCTGAGATTGAGCGGATGCGCCAAGAGGCTGAGGTCTACCGAGATGCGGATGAGCAGCGTATCCAGCTAGCAGAACTCAAGAACTATGCCGACACCTTGTTCAAGAGCTACGAAGAAACAATTCGGGATAACGCAGAGTTTATCTCAGATACGCTCAAGGCCCAGTCTAGCGAACAGGTTGCTGATATCCGCTCAGCGATCGCCGATCGGTCGATTGAACCTGAGCAACTGAAGCTGAAGCTTGAGGGGCTGCAGCAGATTCTCCTCGCCATTGGAACCTCGGTTTATCAGCAGGCAAACCAGGTCGAAGATCCGGATGCGGCCATGGAAGACGCAAGCCAAGGCGATGGCAGCTATGCCGACGCTAGCTATTCTGATGGCGACAGCTCGGGCTCGGCGCAGGCCTCGGATCCATTCAATGGACAATCATCATCGCTGCTAGACAATGACGACAGCGACTATAGCTTCGAGGACGATGACGAAACTGTGGTGGCGGACTACGAACCAATCGACTAGCTCGATACGGTATACATTAGGTAAGGGCTGACTACAGCATGGCCCTTGCGTCGATTTGCAATTTGCGAACTTAACTTTTTCGGTATAGCGCTCTATGGCTCGCGACTACTACGATATTCTTGATGTTTCCCGCAGTGCCGATAAAGATGAAATTAAGCGGGCGTATCGTCGTCTTGCCCGTAAATATCATCCCGACGTCAACAAAGAGAGCGGGGCAGAGGAGCGATTTAAGGAGATAAATCGGGCCTACGAGGTTCTCTCTGAGCCAGAAATACGGGCCCGATACGATCAGTTTGGCGAAGCGGGCGTTAGCGCTGGAGCCGCTGGGGCTCAGGACTTTGGCGATTTCGGCGGATTTGCCGACATTTTCGAAAGCTTCTTTAGCGGCTTTTCGGGGACAGCAGGCCAGGCCGGTGGGGGACGACGACGCAGCGGCCCGACCCGAGGCGAAGACCTGCGGTATGACCTGAAGCTGGACTTCCGCCAGGCTGTTTTTGGTGGCGATCAGGAAATCCGCGTCACCCATTTGGAAACCTGCACGACCTGTAGTGGCAGTGGGGCAAAACCGGGCACCCAGCCCAGAGCTTGCGCCACTTGCAACGGGATGGGTCAAGTGCGGCGCGCAACGCGAACTCCCTTTGGCAGCTTTACGCAAGTATCGGCATGCCCCACCTGCAACGGTAATGGTCAGGTCGTAGAAGATAAATGTGGTACCTGCGGTGGCGCTGGGCAAAAGCAAGAAACTAAGAAGCTCAAGATTACGGTTCCGGCAGGGGTCGATAGCGGTACGCGGCTGAGGGTCTCTGGTGAAGGCGACACGGGCAAGCGCAACGGACCGCCGGGGGATCTTTACGTCTATCTCTTCGTCAAAGAGGACAGCGATTTTAAGCGTGACGGCATCACGATCTTTTCGGAGATCACTATTAGCTATCTGCAGGCTATTTTGGGCTGTCGCCTGCAGGTCGCCACCGTAGATGGCGAACCGGAAGAAGTGACAATCGCAGCCGGAACCCAGCCCGACACCGTCATTACTCTGGAGAATAAAGGAGTGCCTCGGTTGGGAAACCCGGTGAGCCGTGGCGATCATCGCATCACGGTCCATGTCGAAATCCCAACCAAAATCAATACCGAAGAGCGGGAGCTGCTCACCAAGCTAGCTGAAATTACCGGCAATCGAGCTGGGAAAGGAGTAGGGCTGGAAGGTTTTCTCGGAGGGCTGTTTCGAGGATGACCTCCGCTACAGCGCTGCCCCCCGATAAGCATCTTGACCTGCGCGGCACCCCTTGCCCCATTAACTTCATTCGTACCAAGCTATGCCTTGAAAAAATGCCCTCTGGTAGCTTATTAGAGGTATGGCTAGATGCAGGAGAACCCATGGAGCAGGTTCCCTCTAGCCTGACAATAGAGGGATACAGCATTGAGCAGGTAGAGGATCGCTCTGGGTTTTTTGCCGTGCAAATTCGCCGTCCCGCCTGATATGGTTCAACCGCTGACCACCGCCCCTGGCGAGATGACAGACCGGACGAGCGGCATGGGCATGGTGACTGCCGTGCAGGCAAACTACTACTGGGTCAGACTCGACCCGCCCCAAGGGCACAGCGCAGCCGTAATGCTTCTCTGTACTCGCCGGGCCAGGCTCAAAAAAATTGGCCAGCAGGTGTGGGTGGGCGATCGCGTCGTGGTGGAAGATATCGACTGGGCAAGCGGTCGAGGGGCCGTGGCTCAGGTCATGCCGCGTCAGAGCGAGCTAAGGCGTCCCCCCGTTGCCAATGCCGAGCAGCTTTGGCTGGTGTTTTCTCTAACAGAGCCAGAGCTTGATCCCTGGCAGCTGAGCCGGTTTTTGGTCACTGCGGAATCCACAGGACTATCGGTGTCCTTGGGTCTCAACAAATGCGATCGCATGTCTCCATCAGCGCAGCAGCAGTGGCGCGATCGCCTCGGACGATGGGGGTATAACCCCGTCATTATGAGCGTGCATCAGGGGACGGGAATAGATGCCGTGCGCCAGCAGCTTGCGGGACGGCTCAGCGTCATTTCCGGCCCATCTGGTGTAGGAAAATCCAGCTTGATCAATCAGCTTATTCCTGCAGTAGACCAGCGGGTCAACGCTGTCTCAGGAAAGCTAGGCCGAGGGCGTCACACCACGCGCCATGTCGAGCTGTTTGAGCTACCTCCCCTCGGCAATCTGCCCGGGGGACTGCTAGCCGATACGCCAGGGTTTAACCAGCCCAACCTCAGCTGCGCTCCAACAGCATTGGAGAACTATTTCCCCGAAGTGCGCCAGCGGCTCGCGGCGGAGACCTGTCATTTCAGCAATTGCCTGCACCGCGATGAGCCGGGCTGCGTTGTTCGCAGTGAGCCGGGGGAGCAGACCTGGGAGCGCTATGAGCATTACTTGGTCTTTCTAGAAGAAGCGATCGCCCAACAGACGGCCCTAGAGCAGACTGCAACAGTGGAAGAGAGCGTCAAGCCGCTTACGGGCGAAGCAGGTCAAACCTACTATGAACCTAAGCTGGCGACAAAACGCTACCGCCGACCATCCCGGCGATCGCGCCATCAGGATTTGAAGACCCTATGTGGCGATATTGACGATTTGCTGGACGACTCTGAATAGCCATGCGCCCCATCTACCTCGATGCTAACGCGACCACTCCCGTCGACGAGCGGGTGCTGGCCGCCATGCTGCCCTACTTCACCGAGCAGTTCGGCAACCCCTCTAGCAGCCTCCATGCCTATGGCTGGGAGGCTGAAGCGGCGATCAAGCAGGCCCGCGAAGGCCTCGCGGCGGCGGTCAATGCTGTGCCAAGGGAAATTGTCTTTACCAGCGGCGCCACCGAGGCCGACAACTTGGCCATAAAGGGTGTCGCTGAAGCCTATCTGTCGCGGGGGCGACATATCATTACCGTACAGACAGAGCATAGCGCCGTTCTCGACCCCTGTCGGTACCTAGAGTCCCTGGGTTTCGAGGTCACCTACCTACCGGTTCAGCCCAATGGGTTGCTGTCTCTGGAGTCGCTCGACCGGGCCTTTCGCCCCAATACAGTGCTGGTATCTGTGATGGCCGCCAACAACGAGATTGGCGTTCTCCAGCCTCTAGCTGAGATTGGAGCTCGCTGCCGCGATCGCCGGGTGCTGTTCCACACCGATGCGGCCCAGGCATTGGGCAAGGTGCCCCTCGACGTTGAGGCGATGCATATTGACCTGATGTCCCTCACAGCCCACAAAATCTATGGCCCCAAAGGCATCGGAGCCCTATATATTCGTCGCCGCGATCCCCGCGTCCAGGTTGCCCCTCAGCTGCACGGCGGAGGCCAGGAAGGCGGGCGGCGCTCGGGGACGCTGTATCCGCCTCAAATTGTCGGGTTTGCCAAAGCGATCGCGTTAGCAACGGAGGCGATGGCAACAGAATCCGCCCGGCTACGCCACTTGCGCGATCGCCTCTGGCAGGATATCAGCGCCATTCCCGGTGTCCAGCTCAATGGCCATCCAACCCAGCGGCTCCCTGGCACCCTAAACATCAGCGTGGCAGGGGTCGATGGCCAGGCGCTGCTGCTCGGACTACAGCCCGTGATGGCGGTGTCCTCTGGCGCGGCCTGCTCATCGACAACGATGGCTCCCTCCCACGTCTTGACGGCCTTAGGTCATTCGGAAGAGCTGGCCCGTGCCTCCATCCGCTTCGGTATTGGGCGATTCACCACTGCAGATGAGATTGACCGCGTGGCGGCCCAGGTGAAGGAAACGGTGGCTGCTCTATCGAGAGGGCATCGGTAGACCTATTGCGTTTGCTCTGCCGCTGCATCAGCGAGGTTTTTTGAGTTTTTTTAGGGTGAGCTGCTGAGAGAATTGGCTCACTCTGCCGGACCGAATCCCCCGCCGCCGGGGGTCTCAATCACAAGCGCATCTCCTGCCGCCATTGTCACCTGGGCATTTCCGGCGAGGGACTCTCGTTCACCATTGTGCCGCACTACAGCGTTACGTCCCGTTTTCCCAGCGGCTCCGCCATTGAGACCAAAAGGCGGCACCTGCCGGTGGCCCGACAAAATTGCTGCCGTCATCGCCTCTCGGAATCGCAGCCGCCGGACGACCCCATGGCCACCCCGATGCTGACCTATACCACCGCTGCCAGCGCGAATTTTGAAGCTATCCACCAGCACCGGAAAGCGCCACTCTAACACTTCTGGATCTGTTAGCCGAGAGTTGGTCATATGGGTTTGGACGGCGTCCGCACCGTCAAAGTCTGCCCCTGCCCCTGCCCCGCCGCAGATAGTTTCGTAGTACTGGTGCTGCTCATTGCCAAAGGTGAGATTGTTCATTGTTCCTTGGCCTGCGGCCATCACTCCTAAAGCGCCATAAAGGGCGTTGGCAATTCCCTGGGAGGTTTCCACGTTGCCCGCCACCACCGCCGCCGGATAGCGCGGATTGAGCATACAGCCCTCAGGAAAGATAATTTCGATGGGCGCTAAGCAACCTGCATTGAGGGGAATCTCATCCGCCACTAGGGTGCGAAACACATAGAGCACGACTGCTTTGCCAATGGCCACAGGGGCGTTGAGATTGGTGTCTCGCTGGGGAGAGGTGCCGGTGAAATCTACATGGGCGGTACGATTACCCTGATCGATAGTCACCCGGACCTGAATCACGCTGCCGTCATCCATGGGGTAGGTGAATTCGCCATCTGAGAGAGTCGCCAAAACCTGCTGAACTGCGGCCTTGGCGTTGGTCTGCACATGCCCCATGTAGCTCTGCACCACCGACAGCCCGTAGCGATCGCTGATGCGCTGTAGCTCCTGAATACCCCGCTCATTGGCTGCAATTTGGGCCTTTAAATCGGCCAGGGTCTGAGATGGGTTCCGGGCCGGGTGGGGGCCTGCCGTCAGGCGACGCAATAGGTCATCTTTTTGGAGCTGGCCTTGACGGACCAGAAGCACATTATCTAGCATCACTCCCTCCTCCTCGATCGAGCGGCTGTAGGGCGGCATGGAGCCGGGGGTGATGCCACCGATGTCGGCATGGTGGCCCCGAGAAGCGACGTAAAAGACCGGGGCATCTGACCCTAGAAATACTGGCGTGATCACCGTGACATCGGGCAGGTGGGTGCCGCCGTTGTAGGGATTGTTGGAGAGGTATACGTCTCCCGGCTGCAGCTGCCGCGCGGCAATCAAGCTGCTGACGCTCTCGCTCATAGAGCCCAAGTGGACCGGAATATGGGGCGCATTGGCCACCAGCTGACCTGCCCCGTCGAACAAGGCGCAGGAAAAGTCTAGCCGCTCTTTGATATTGACGGAGTAGCTCGTGTTCTGCAGCGTGATTCCCATCTCATCGGCGATCGCTTTGAACAAATTGTTGAAGATCTCCAGCAACACCGGATCACGCTGGACGTCAGGCTGGGGCTCAAGTCGGTTTGTCGCCGCCATCGACTCAACATCAACGCGCTGCACGAGCAAGTGGTTCTGCGCTGTGAGGGTCGCCTCCCAGCCCGGCTCAATCACGTTTGTGCCCGTCGCCTCAACAATCAGCGCCGCCCCTCGAACCACATCGCCAGGACGCAAATCCTGCCGCCGGTAAACCGGTGATTCATGCCAGTGACGGCTGTAAAATCGCACCGTTGTGATTGGGGTGAGCGGGCCATCGCGGTCGGGCGGTAGCCAAGTGTCCTCCAATGCTTGGGTCTGGCCTATCACCTCCACCGACACCGCCGACACCACTAGGGCTGACTCCGGTGAGACGAAGCCATAGCGCTGCCGGTGCTGCAGCTCAAAGCGCGATCGCATTTCCTCAAGGGTGCCCACCGCCACCGGCAGCGCTGAATCAGTGCCAGGATAGCGTAAGTGAGCCTTACGCAGCACTCGCGTTTGCTCTGGAGCGATGTCCTGGTGCATCAACTCTTGCTGCCCCGCCGCTGCTAGCTCGTCTGCAACCTGCTTTACCTGGGGCAGTGCCGCTGCTTCCAAGGGCATCTCAACCGTCTTCTCCATCAAGCTGCGCACATCAGCTAGGCCAATGCCATAGGCCGACAGCACTCCAGCATAGGGATGCAGAAAAATCTGTTCCATTCCGAGAGCCTCAGCAATGAGGCAGGCATGCTGCCCTCCCGCCCCACCAAAGCAGCACAGAGTATAGCCTGTGACGTCGTAGCCCCGCTGCACCGAGATTGTCTTGATGGCGCTGGCCATTTTATCGATCGCAATGGTGAGATAGCCTGTTGCCACCTGCTCAGGCGTGCGCATATCTCCTGTCGCTTGGGCAATGGCTTCAGTCTGCTGGACAAAAGCCTGCCGTACCCCCGCCTGATCGAGGGGCAAATCTCCCGTCACCCCAAACACCTCAGGAAACAGATCCGGCTGCAGCTTGCCTAACATCACGTTGCAGTCCGTCACCGTCAGCGGACCACCCTGGCGATAGCACATGGGTCCGGGCTGGGCACCAGCAGATTCTGGCCCCACCCGGTATTTCGCGCCATCAAACGACAGGATAGAGCCTCCTCCTGCTGCCACCGTATGAATCGACAGCATGGGCGATCGCAGCCGCACCCCGGCAATTTCGGTTTCAAAGGTGCGCTCGTATTCGCCGTTAAAATGGGAAACATCGGTAGAGGTTCCCCCCATGTCGAAGCCGATGATTTGCTCCAACCCCGCCTGCTGGCTAGTCTTCACCGCGCCTACAATGCCCCCCGCCGGACCAGACAGCAGACTATCTTTTCCCTGGAAGAGTCGCGCATCCGTCAGCCCACCGTCAGACTTCATGAACTGTAGGGCTGGCCCTGAGCCGCCAGACTCTAGCACCCTGGCCACCTGGTCTACATAGCGCCGCAGCACAGGGGACAGATAGGCATCTACTACGGTGGTGTCGCCCCGGCTGACGAACTTCATCACCGGGCTCACCTCGTGGGATACAGACACCTGGGTAAAACCAATATCGCGGGCGATCGCAGCCACCTGCTGCTCATGATCGGGGTAGCGATAGCCATGCAAAAACACGATGGCGCAGGCACGAATGCCGTCACGATAGCGATCCTCCAGCGCTTGAGTAATCTGTGCTAATTCACCAGCCGTCAGCGAAACGAGTTCTTCTCCCTCAGCGCTGTAGCGTTCGTTTACCTCCACCACTTGCTCGTACAGCATCTCTGGCAACACAATGTTGCGGGCAAAAATATCAGGGCGGTTTTGATATCCGATGCGCAGGGCATCGCCAAAGCCTTGGGTCGTGACCAAGAGAGTGCGATCGCCTTTGCGCTCCAAAAGAGCATTGGTGGCAACGGTGGTGCCCATTTTGACAACCCCAATCTCCTCCGATGGCAGAGGATCCCTGGGAGTGAGGCCCAGGATATCACGAATGCCCTGGATCACGGCGTCTTGATAGCGATCGGGGTTTTCTGAGAGGAGTTTATAGACCAAAACCCAGCGGCTATGGGGTAGCGGTGTTACCTGGAAGCGCTCTTTGGCGCTGAGGCGATGGGCAACCTGGGCGTCATCGGTGACGGCGACAATGTCGGTGAAGGTGCCGCCGCGATCGGCAAAGACGTTAAGCATAATGACATCTGTTTCTGAGATGTTTCTGAGAGGGAAGATCACACTTATTCATCATGTAACTACTGTGATCGATCTGTGTCGTCTTGTATATCGTCATACCCGAAAAACCCGTTGGATAG
>JGI12210J13797_10174193_pt1 | contig 17098 bp, 14 predicted proteins | sample ElkSlonscriptome_3_FD_13797 | JGI IMG/M metagenome (IMG submission 13797)
TATTAGACAACACGCTGGAACAAGACTGATCCCCCTAAATCCCCCTTCTCAAGGGGGACTTTGATTCCGGTTTCCCCTTTTTCAAGGGGAGCTAGGGGGGATCTGAAGTCGCATTGACGACTTCTCAAACATCCTCTCAGCTAAAAAAGCCTCAATCCGCCGTTCAGTTTACAAAGTCAAATCTGCATCAATGCACTTCTAAATTCATGACATAGTGACCTAGCCGTAGATTGCCAGTCCACAACTCGTACTCTAGCCGCAAGTGCTCAGGTAGAGGCTTCCCTTCTAGGGTCAAATTTCGGGTGAAATTACGGAGGCGTATTTGTTCGTTACGCTGTCCAGAGCCACGCTGTAGCCAGTAGCGGTTGAGGCCATAGACCCCCCGCTCCCAAAAATGGCGATAGCTGAACCGCCCATTTCCTTGCATGGTCATCGTTACCCGATAGGGTGAGACCTCTATCCACAGCAATCGCGGGGGAGGAGCTGGAATCGTGAGAATGTCTTGCTCGGTCGCTGAACGGAATGAACTGTGAACGGCAGGTTCTGAGTGGCTGTGAACGACAGGTTCCGTTAAAAGAATATGAAACTGTTCGGAATCTTTTTGGTAGACCGTAGCGGCTGTTTCGACCATAGACCAGAGAGGAAGGTCGAAGGCCATGAGAGAGAGGCTAACGGGCTTTCTGTGCTGGCTCAGCATATTGAAGAGGAGGCGATTGGCAAATAGGGTAGATGATATCTGCGACGTTGAACCACAAAAACCTGGGAGGGAGTAAAATCTCTAAAGTTAACAACGTCTCAGCCGTTAGTGTAGCCCAATGCATACTGTCACGATAACCCTGGATACTACTGAATCCCACAAATCCTTATCGATTTCGCCTGCAGAAACAGAAGTCGCTTTGCGAGGAACGATTCGTGTTCCTGGGGATAAGTCAATCTCCCATCGTTCTTTGATGCTGGGAGCATTGGCAAAAGGCACGACTCACATTGAAGGGCTTTTGTTGGGAGAAGATCCGTTCAGTACAGCGGCATGTTTACGAGCGATGGGAGCAGAAATCTCCCCACTCAACTCAGATCATGTAGAAGTGATCGGGATCGGGCTGGGAGCTTTGGGAGAACCTATTGATGTCCTTGATATGGGCAATTCAGGAACATCGATGAGGCTAATGCTCGGTATTTTAGCTTCTCACGCGGATCGGTTCTTTACTGTGACTGGTGATGCATCTCTGCGGACAAGACCCATGTCTAGGGTCATTCAACCTCTAGAACAAATGGGCGCACAGATTTTTAGCCGTAAGGGAGGCTATGCTCCTCTTGCGGTTTGTGGGCGATCGCTCAAACCAATGCATTACCAGTCTCCTATTGCCTCTGCCCAGGTTAAATCTTGTATTTTGCTGGCAGGTCTCATGGCAGATGGAGCTACAACTGTTACGGAGCCTGCTGTTTCTCGAGACCACAGTGAACGAATGCTGAAAGCATTTGGGGCAAACATCACGGTCGATCCCGAAAGCTGCAGTGCCACCATTCACGGCCCAGCCCAGCTCACAGGGCAATCGGTGGTTGTTCCGGGAGATATTAGCTCTGCAGCATTCTGGTTAGTGGCTGGAGCGATCGCACCTGGCTCTGATTTGCTGATTGAAAATGTTGGGATTAATCCGACCCGTACTGGAATTTTAGACGCGCTCCTAGAAATGGAGGCTGATATTACGTTACTCAATGAGCGAACGGTTGCAGGGGAACCCGTCGCCGATCTGCGAGTGCGCCACAGTTGTCTCAAGGCTTGTACTATCGAGGGAGCCGTCATTCCTCGCCTTATTGATGAGATTCCTGTTTTGGCCGTTGCAGCCGCTTTTGCTGAAGGGACGACTGTGATTCGTGATGCGAAAGAGCTGCGAGTCAAAGAGAGCGATCGCATTGCGGTGATGGCGTCTCAGCTCACGAGCATGGGCGCGTTGATTGCTGAACTTCCAGACGGCATGGAGATCACGGGAGGAAAGAAACTGACAGGAACGAATCTTGATAGTTTTACCGACCATCGCATTGCTATGAGTTTGGCGATCGCGGCTCTAGCGGCTCGCGGCAAAACAACGATTCATCGAGCCGAGGCCGCAGCGGTGTCTTATCCCGATTTTGTCCCGACGCTACAAAGCCTACTGAGCTGAGCGTCAACGCGGACAATATCGGTAAGCACTGAAAAAAGGAGGACGCAAATGCACCCTCCTCAATATTGCTTCGAAATTAATTCAAAAGCTGTAGAAATGGCGATCGCGCGATCGCTACTCAGACGTACTGCCTACACCTTGGCGGTTGCTTTTGCTTCAGTTGAAGTGAGTCGCTCGTAAGCCGCTCGCATTTTCAACCCGACTAGAACTTGGAACAAGCCTGTACCGTTGTTTGTTCCAGGATAGTCCTTGTGCTTCAACAGCAGCTCGGTCATCTCTCCGTAGTGCTTGGTAGACGTTTTGCTGAGGTGATTTTCAATATAAATCAACTCTTCTAGCCGATCAAACTGGCCGTCAACTTCAAGCATTGACACGTTGCGACCGTAATAAGAGTCCGGCCCATAGAACATACGAATTCCAGGATATGAGCAAGTCAACTTGCGACCACAAGGAATCCAATCAATGGTAGAGCCTTCGTCAAACAAGTAAACCGGGTCGTATCCTTCCACATCCTCTTTCTGAATCAGACGGACGCGTAGCACCTTACGCTCCTTGTCATCTGGAATCAGACGAGTGGGGAGAACTTGAATGACGGCATCTGCGTATTGCTTCTGAACATCAACATAAGCTTCGAAATCAGGACGACGGGCGTTGATCGACGCCAACACATCCTCATATCGATGGCCGCGCTCAGCCATGTCACGCTGGATCTTCCACGCAATTTTAACTTCGTCGCTGATGTCGAGATAGACACTGAAATCGAGGAGCGATCGCACCCGCTCATCATACATGGGGTGCAACCCTTCAATTACCACAATATGGTTCGGCTCAACCCGCTCAGGCGGATCAAGCAGTCCAGTCTCGTGATTATAAATAGGCTTGTCAATCGCCTTGCCCTCTTTCAGAGACTTGATCTGTTCATACATCAGATCGAAATTATTGGCTTTGGGGTTCAACGCTGTAACCCCAACCTCTTTGCGCTGCTTCCGATCCAGACTATGGTAGTCGTCCAGGCAGATCACAGTCATCAGATCTTCCCCGAACAAATCTGACAAACGGCGCAAAAAGGTCGATTTACCACAACCGGAATCTCCGGCAACGCCAATCAAAACCACCCGGTCTGGCTTACTCATTAGGCTCCCTCAATCAACACTCTCATATACGGATGAAACAAAATACAGCGGACCTATTTTTAACCGCTTTCGACCTTTAGAATTTTGTAAAAATTCGCCGGGTCGTTCCTACTGAACTCTAAAATGAAACCCTACAGGTAAACTGCAAAGTCATCAACTGCAACACACAGCCATGCCATGGCTGTTCTAACCCTACCGCTCAAGCAAGTTGCCCAAATCTTAAAAACACATCAGACATGCTTCAGAGATTCATCTCAGGCTGAATTATGCACAAGCGTAGAGACTTCTCGCACAGCGCTTCACGGTGCAACTATGCTTTTAACCTTTTAGGCAAACATCATAGAGCCGTTGGCCGATTTCCATAGACTCTACGTGTGTAAGGCAGAATTACCGCGAATAAGTATTTAATACTAGAGATTAAGTAGATATTACCAGAAGCTGATCCCTGTCACAAGGCTTGAGAATGAGGATTTCAATGACTTGTGTCCTGTTCCTAAAGGCAGTTGACTCTAGGCTGAAATATTTATCAAATTTAAAATTGATTCGAAGGCAACAGTTCTTTACTCAATTATTCGCTAAGGTAAAACTGGCTTCCTCATTAGTTACGCTAAATATTGGTCTAACCAAGAGGCGACTCGCGTTGGAAGCTGACTTGAGCGGCTATGTTGCACCTGAGACACTGCACAGTGATAGGCTATTAGTAACTTAATACCTGTCTATCGCTGAGATCGTTGGTCTTTATGCCTTGGTAGAGAGGTTGGGTAAGCACTTTTGTCTGCCTCAATCAAGTCTCAGCAAAGTCAAAGCAAGCAAGTTCAAAAGTAGTATGTACAACTCGAGCGCAGCTGGTGGAAGCGTAGCTAATACAACCTACGGTAACCGCTATTTTATTTATGAGGTCGAAGGGCTTCGACAAACCCAAAATGTCGATAGCGCTGATTATCCGATTCGACGAAGCGGCAGTACCTTTATTACTGTCCCTTACACCCGGATGAATCAGGAAATGAAGCGGATTGCTCGCATGGGGGGCAAAATTGTCAGCATTAGTCCTGCGATGGCTAACGGTGGGGCCATGACTAATGGGGGAGTTTCATCCAAAACTGACCACAAGAGTTCAGAGGAAAAGAAACCGTCCATGACTCAATCAAAGGAAAAGAAGCACGCTGATGTTCCTATCAACATCTACCGTCCAAAATCTCCCTTAATTGGAAAGTGTGTCGAAAACTACGCCCTGGTGGGTGAGGACGGTATTGGCAAGGTTCAACATATCACGTTCGATGTTTCGGATAGTGATATGAGATACCTCGAAGGCCAAAGCATTGGCATCATTCCCGAAGGGACTGATGAAAAGGGCAAGCCTCACAAGCTGAGACTCTACTCCATTGCTTCAACTCGCCATGGAGATAAGTTAGACGACGACACCGTTTCTCTCTGTGTGCGTCAGCTTGAATACAAAGATCCTGAGACTGACGAAACCGTACACGGCGTCTGCTCGACTTATTTGTGTAATATGGAAATCGGCTCAGATGTCAAAATCACTGGGCCGGTTGGTAAGGAAATGCTGTTGCCTGAAGATGAAGATGCCAACATCATCATGATGGCAACAGGCACAGGAATTGCTCCTTTCCGAGCTTATTTGTGGCGAATGTTCAAGGATGCAGAGCGCGAGCTTAATCCTGAGTTCAACAACTACAAGGGTTTCTCCTGGCTGATTTTCGGTATTCCGAAGACTCCGAATATTCTTTATAAAGAAGAGCTCGAAGGAATTCAGAGCAAGTATCCTGACAATTTCCGCCTTACTTACGCAATCAGCCGTGAGCAGCAGAACCAAGATGGTGGTCGGATGTACATCCAGCACCGTGTTGCCGAGCATGCTGAAGAGCTATGGAAGATGATTCAGCAGGAGAAGACTCATACCTACATCTGCGGTCTGAAAGGAATGGAAGACGGTATTGATGAGGCTCTGTCTGCCCAAGCGGAGAAGCAGGGTATTGACTGGAAAGAATATCAGCGGGCGATGAAGAAAGCGGGTCGCTGGCACGTTGAGACGTATTAATCAACAAACGTCTGGTGTTATAGCAATGCGCAGATAGGTTGGGACAGATATTGATGGAGAAGCCGCGCGGTGCGCGGCTTCTCCATCAACTATTGGTTTTATATCAGCGCGTAGCACTATATCTAAAAAAGGGAGGGAGGCTAGCTAGCCTCCCTCCCTTTTTTGTTTGGATTTCGTTGGCAGTAGATCCGCATCCACATCAACGCTGAATCTCTGCCAAGATAGCGTCCAAGATGTCTTGGGCTCCTCGCTCCCTCAGTTGCTTAGCTAGCTCTGTGCCCAGTGCATCGGCGTCTTCTGTGTTGCCGGTGATGGTGTCTTTAATAACGGTTTGTCCGTCGAGGCTGGCAACTAAGCCTGCAAGAGTGAGGCGATCGCCCTCTAGTGTGGTGTTGACTCCAATGGGAACTTGACACCCCCCTTCCAGCTCTCGGAGGAACGCTCGCTCAGCATAGCAACGATAGGCTGTTGGCTGGTGCTCAAGAGTTTTGAGAACATCGAGAATTTCTGGATCTTCTGCGCGACATTCAATGCCGAGGGCACCCTGTCCAACGGCGTGGAGCGAAATTTTGGAAGGTAATGCTTGACTGATGCGATCGCCAAAGTCGAGCCGCTTTAGACCTGCCACCGCTAAAATCAGAGCGTCATATTCGCCGTCATCCAACTTTCGCAAACGGGTATTGAGGTTTCCTCGGACATCTTTGAAGGTTAGATGGGGAAAATGATGCCGCAACTGAGCTAATCGACGCAAAGACGATGTTCCAATCACTGCACCTTCAGGTAGCGTGTCAATCTGCTTCCCTTGATGCTTGGCGTGTAGCACGAGGGCATCAGCTGGGTCTTCTCGTTCTGTTACACAGCCCAGCATGAGACCCTCTGGGAGGCGAGTCGGCAAATCTTTGAGGGAGTGAACCGCAAAATCGATATCGCCGTCGAGCATTCCCTGCTCAAGCTCTTGGGTGAACAGCCCCTTGTCCCCAATTTTTGACAAAGCCACATCTAGGATTTTGTCACCTTGAGTGTTCATAGTGTGAACTTCAAACGTGCGTCCAGGAAATGCTTTGCTCAGCTCACCCTGAACCCAGTGAGTCTGAATCAGCGCAAGTTGACTTTTTCGAGAACCGATACGAATTGGACGAGGAGGACTTGCAACCATAAGAACTAGACGTTTGACCTAAGACTTTTGTTCTAAAACTTGTTCCGAAACCGATGGAGCTGAATCATCACTCTGAACAATCAGTCGAATTGCAATGGCTAAGTTTGCCATGATGCGATCAACGGCCAATCAATCCGTCAAACCCATCAATCAGACCAACGCATCTAACGCATCTTGAGATTGGCGCTCAAGCGATCCCATACGACAGTCTGCAACGCTAGCAACTAACCTCGACTCTGTTCAGCCCACTCGGCTTAACGAATCAGCATCATAGGTCAGCTTACCGCAGGGAGTCCACTGATTGATGTTGCAAGTTGTTGCGGAATGTTGAGACTTGAAGCCTTGTGTTAACGTCTGAATGTGGGGTTTGGATCACCACTTTTTGAGCGATCGCCAACGTTTCTGTATTCTAGTCAACATACAAACCGCTTTAGCTCGTATATTTTTTAAGCACAGGGAACGCACTAGAAGCGCAGGGGACATCAGTGGGTGCAGGTCTTGTAAGTCGTCGGTGAAGTTTTAGAACTGCTCGAAGTATCGACTCATCAACTTTGAACATCAACCTCAGACGTGTGAAGCGCGATTTGAATTGACCAGATGAAATTGATGAGTAGGGATTAGACTTTCGAGAGTAGATGCCGATTGAGTGGGTAGTTTTTGGGCAATCGCTTCGAGCTGGGATGGGTCAGATATAGGCCAGCTCGTGAATTGGATTTCTCGTGATGATGCGTGTCGCGATGTCGTCGGTACTCAGGCAAGGATGTGGCTAGTCCTTGTTGCTTAAGCGACAAGTTGTAGGTCAATTTTTGATGTGACGATTACCAATCCTGTCGTCGGATGCCAGATAAAGTGAGGACTTTTCGGTCTGATTAGGATGTGGTCTGGGGGATCGCTTGAGGCTCGTGGATCATGAGGTTGAATTGTGTTAATTGAAGATGTTAATTCGGTTGAGCCAAGAGTCTGCGTTTGACCTTTTCTCAAGTCATGACGAGTCTGTCTACAGCAAGGCTTAATGTTTGAAACAAAACTTGCTGAATCCTCTCCTTCGGGTGATGACTTCAAGAGCACGACAGAGCTGATGGCTACAGCCTCTTGTTATGAACTAATCACAATCTTGATGATCATTTTGTCAAACGATAAGGATCGACGACTTAAGGAGATGTAGAGATAGTGTAGCGACAGTTAAGAATAGGTTGCCTTGAGGTGGATTCTGAGTTGACTCAAGAGTATCTATATGCACTACTGCACATTATCAAAACTGCTTATTCAGAGAATTACATGTGCCGTTTCAGATGAAATCATCTGCTAAAACTTATGGTTGCTGAATCCACGTCTAATGGAGGTGCTTTCGACTTCGATGCTTCGGCTTTAGTGCAAGATGATGCATGTAAAACGCGAGAGCAGCTGGTCGAAGAGCTTCAATCTATGAGACAGCGTGTGTCTGAGTTGGAAACCTCACAGCGGTTTCATTATCAAACTCAGGCTAGCTTGCTATACACCATTCAGCGCTATCGCGACATTTTGGAAAACGCAGTGGCGGGCTTTTTCCAAACGACTCCAGATGGCCGTTATGTGTTGGCGAACATGGCGATCGCCACTATGTTGGGCTACGAGTCATCAAATGAAATGATGACGACCATCACCGATCTCGAAAACCAAGTTTACGTCAATCCTGACGATCGCAATCGCTTCATGGCTTTGATGTCTGCACAAGGCACGGTGCAGGGGTTTGAATATCAGGCTCGGTGCAAGGATGGAAGCCTTATTTGGGTATCTGAAGATGCTCGTGCAGTGACGGATCAGGACGGCGCGATTCTTTATTTCGAAGGCAGCAGCGTCGATGTCACAAAACGGAAAGAAGCTGAAAAGGCTGTTTTTGACGCGAAGCAAGATTTGCAGGCAAGAATCGAAGAGCGGACGGCCGCCTTACGGGAATCCAATGACTATCTTATCCGTGAAATCGCGGATCGAAAGCGGGCTGAAAATGCGCTATTGAAAAACCAAGAGCTGCTGAATGCCATCATTGATGCCGTTCCGGCGACGATTAACGCCAAGGATCTCGACGCTCGTTACATCCTGATGAACAATTACCAGGGTGAACTGTACCAGGTTGCGCCTGAAGAGGCAAAGGGCAAAACCGTTGGAGAACTATTGGGAGATACCTATGCTGAACTCAATGATGATTATGATCAGCAAGTCATCCAGACTGGCGAGGCTGTTCCTTTCTTTGAACAAGAATATAGCGATCCCAGTGGCGATCGCCGCACTTGGCTTAAGACGAAAGTGCCCCTCCGATCTCTGAAAGGAGAGCTGTACGGCGTCGCCACCGTCGCGGTTGATATCACCAATCGTCGCCAAGCAGAACAAGCGCTGTCTGATACCCAAGACCAGCTCCACGCTATCTTAGAGACTGTCCCTGGCATCGTTTCTTGGATTAGTCGAGACCTGCGCTATCTGGGAGTCAATCGTCATCTTGCAAGCATGTTTGGCTTAGTGCCAGAAGACTTTGCAGGCAAAGACATTGGCTTCCTCAACGCCAGCTCTGAGTTCAACGATTTCGTTGCAGAGTTTTTTACTAGACCTGAGCAAGAATCATTCCAAGAATTTCAAGCTCATGTCAACGGCAACCCGCGATGGTATTTGATCGTGGTGCAAAAATACAACAATGGGCAGGCTGCATTTGCCGTCGGAATTGACGTCACCGAACGCCGCGCCGCCGAAGATGCCCTCCGCATCGCAAAAGACCAGCTCCAGGCCGCATTAGATGCTGTTCCAGGCATTGTCTCTTGGATCGGTAGAGATTTACGCTATCTAGGGGTCAACCGCCATCTTGCAGCCATCTTCAACATTCCGCCAGAGGCATTTGTCGGTCAAGATATAGGCTTTTTGCACACGAGCCCTGACTTCAACGACTTCGTCAGAGACTTGTTTGACAGTCCTGAACATGCTGCCAGCCGAGAAATTTCGGCCTATGTTCACGGCAGAGTGTCCAACTTCTTGATCATGGCGCAGAAATATGATGAAGATAGAGCTGCCTTTACCGTAGGCATTGACATCACTGAGCAAAAGCAAGCTCAGGTTGGCTTGTCCGAAGCTGAAAGTAAATACCGCAGCATTTTCGAAAGTGTGGCGGAGGGCATTTTCCAAACCACGCCATCTGGACAATACATCAGTGCGAATCCAGCCTTGGCTCGAATTTATGGGTACTCTTCTCCAGAAGAGTTAATGCTGAGCCTTACCAGCATTCAGAATCAGCTTTACGTCAAGCCAGAGCGTCGTCAGGAATTTGTCCAAAAGCTCCGAGAAAAGGGAGAAGTCTTCGACTTTGAATCTCAGGTCTATCGCAAAGATGGTCAGCTTATCTGGATTTCCGAAAATGCTCGCATTGTCGAAAACGGGCAGACTGGGGATCTCTACTTCGAGGGCACCGTTGAAGACATTACTGAACGTAAAAGTGCCGTTGAGGGATTGAAGCGAGCGAAGGCCGAGTTAGAGTTCAAGGTTGAAGAACGAACGAAGACGCTTAAAGAACTGAACGAGCGTCTGGTGTCAGAGATCATGGGACGGCGACAGATCGAAAATGCCCTAAGAACATCAGAAGCTGAACTGCGTGCGCTGTTCGCAGCGATGACGGATTACATCGCGGTCTTTGATGCTCAAGGACGCTACTGCAAAATTGTATCGACAAACTCCAATTTGGTCTTTGACCCAGATATCGACCGGATTGGTAAGACGGTTTACGATGTGCTTCCGCCTGAAAAAGCCGCAATGTTTGTGATTCAGATTCAACGGGCATTGAATACGGGGCAGACGATCAACTTAGAGTATTGCCTGCATGTGGGCAGCGAAACAGATAATCCGTGCAGCGAAGAAAGGGACGCTTGGTATATCGCCAGTGTTTCCCCGATGCCCAACAACCGTGTGATTTGGGTTGCGAGGGATATCACAGAGAGCAAACGTGCGGAGTCGGCGTTGCGAAAAGCAGAGGAAAAATATCGCAGCATTTTCGAAAATGCGGTAGAAGGCATTTTTCAAGTTGCGCCAGACGGCGAGATTGTCAGTGTGAATCCTGCCCTGGTGCAAATGTATGGCTACTCGTCACAGCAAGAGCTGATCGATGAGTTGGGCACAATTAGCTCTTTATATGTAGATCCGGATCGATATCGGGAGTTTACGCAGATTTTGGAGACTCAAGATTTTGTATCTAGCTTTGAGTCTCAGGTCAGACGTCGTGACGGAAAAATTATCTGGACAGAAGAGAGTGCCCGTGCAGTAAGAGATGCCCAAGGAGGCACTCGGTATTTCGAAGGAACTGTGCAAGACATTACTGTCCGCAAGCAAGCCGAGATCGCATTAAAAGCAGAGCAGGACAAGTCTGAACGTCTCTTGTTGAACGTCTTGCCTCAGGCGATCGCCGAACAGCTAAAGCAAAATCAACAGTCCATTGCAAAACGTTTTGATGAAGCAACAATCTTATTTGCCGACATCGTAGACTTTACAAGCTTGTCTACCAATGTTGAGCCTACTGACCTTGTGGACTTGTTGAACAAAATTTTCTCAAGCTTCGACAAACTTGCTGAAAAGCACGGCCTAGAGAAGATCAAAACTATTGGAGATGCGTACATGGTGGCTGGAGGCTTGCCAACGCACCAAGAAAACCATGCACAGGCGATCGCCAACATGGCTCTAGACATGCAGCGCATCATTGCTGACTTCAAGCGAGACGACGGTCAACCCTTCCAGTTGCGTATCGGAATCAACACAGGGCCTGTTGTTGCTGGTGTCATCGGAATCCGCAAGTTCATTTACGATCTCTGGGGTGACACTGTGAACGTCGCCAGTCGGATGGAAGCACGGGGCATTCCTGGACAAATTCAGGTGACGGAGGAGGTCTTCGAGTGCTTACGCGAAGAGTATTACTTTGAAAAGCGCGGTGAGGTTGAAGTCAAAGGAAAAGGAATGATGACAACCTATTTGCTCGTAGGCAACAGCATGGAAATGATCGGTCGGAGTCATGACGCTGAATAGACAATGAGCGTCCGCATTGATTGCGGATTGTTGGTCTCACGTTGGCGATCGCTTAATGTTGAAGCGCTAGCGGATCGCAGTGACCACGGCTAGCTCACACCCAGCGAGCACTCGTCAGCTGCTGGAAGGGAGTCAAGAGTTAAGCTTGGCAAGTTGGGCGATCGCCCAACTTGCTCAAACGCTTTTATCAAGTTCCGATTTCATCCGCTCAAGAGTCATATTCATCTGGCTAAACATTTGGTCAGGAGTAACGCCAAACTGGCCCAGCTGAGTCTTGAGCTGCTCCATGGTCATTTGCGCCATGAAATCTTCTGAAAGCTCAAATCGCTTCATGAATACCTTATAGCGTTCCATGACCGATTCCATCTGCTCAATGTAAATCTTTTTTCCTTCTCGATCAAATTTTCCATAATCTCCCCCCATCTGCACGAGGTTTTGATAATCAACGAATAATTGTCGAGCCTCTTGTTGAACGATTTCAGAGTCGAAGAATGCCATCGCTTTATTGTGTTGAACTTAACGTGTCTTGAAAATTCGGGTGCTAGGCTCTCGTCATTGTCCTCTTGCCTCTCCACAAGGCAGATCCGAAGAGAGTAATACTATTTGCCAAGTATTTCATCTAAGCATGTCTATTGTATCGACTCAGAGACATAGACAAAGTCAGGTCTGACATCTGGTTTCCACGGTGTTTCGGGTTCGGCTTTCACGAAAGTTGAAGACAAATAGTGAGATAGCCCTTGTGAACCTAATGTCGGCGATCGCTGAGCACCCTTTCTTCGAAGGGGAATAGGTTGTCGTCTCTGCTTCATTTTCTTGAATCAAGCAGTCTATGACCTGCAATAGCATGACTCTTTAAACAAAGATTGATCCCAAAATGAGCCAGAAGTTTTTTTGAATCAATTCTTGGCATTCTTTATAAAGAAACGCTAGAAGACTGTTTATCAAAAGGTTATGTGATACCCGACTTTTTTTGTCGGGTATGTTTGACGAGCATTTTTTGACCGTGATACTATTCGGCAGGAGTAGTGAAAAATACCTTTCAGTGCTTCTAACGCCTTCCGTTTTCCAATAGAGAACCTGTAACAGAGATAGAGAACCATGACCCAAGCCATCGAACGCACCCTGGAACCCAAAAATCTGACATCTACCTCAACATTCACAGCACTGAGATGTAAAGAATGTGGCGAAGAGTATGAAGCAAAGGCCATTCATGTGTGTGAGGATGTTTGCTTTGGGCCTCTTGAAGTCGTCTATGACTACGACAAAATCCGTCAGCAGGTGACTCGCGAATCGATTCAGTCGGGGCCAAATTCTATCTGGCGCTACAAGCAGTTTCTCCCCGTTGCCACAGAGAACCCCATTGATGTCGGCACAGGTATGACGCCGCTGCTGCGGGCCAATCGTCTCGCGCGTCGCCTGGGTCTAAATAAGCTTTTCATCAAAAATGACGCCGTCAATATGCCGACCCTGAGCTTTAAGGATCGGGTAGTTTCTGTGGCACTGACTCGGGCTCGTGAGTTAGGATTCTCGACGGTTTCCTGTGCAAGCACCGGAAACTTAGCGAACTCAACGGCTGCGATCGCCGCTCATGCAGGTCTTGACTGCTGCGTCTTTATTCCTTCTGACTTGGAAGCTGGAAAAGTTCTCGGAACTCTCATTTATGCCCCAACGGTGATGGCCGTTCATGGTAACTATGATCAGGTCAACCGTCTATGTTGCGAAGTGGCTAACACTCATGGCTGGGGCTTTGTTAACATCAATCTTCGTCCCTACTATTCTGAAGGTTCCAAAACCTTAGGCTTTGAAGTTGCAGAACAGCTCGGCTGGCAGCTTCCCGACCACATCGTGGCTCCTCTAGCTTCCGGTTCCCTGTTTGGAAAAATCCACAAAGGATTCAATGAGTTTGTGAAAGTGGGTCTGGTCGATGAGAAGCCTGTTCGTTTCAGCGGCGCTCAGGCGGAAGGCTGCTCTCCCATTGCCCAAGCGTTCAAAGAAGGGCGCGACTTCGTGACGCCTGTGAAGCCCAACACTATTGCTAAATCTATTGCGATTGGCAATCCAGCGGATGGCGTCTATGCGCTGGAAATTGCTCGGAAGACCAATGGCAACATTGAATCTGTGACCGATGCAGAGATTATTGACGGCATGAAGCTGTTGGCGGAGACGGAAGGCATTTTCACCGAAACTGCGGGTGGAACGACCATCGCAGTGTTGAAGAAGCTGGTTGAAGCAGGCAAGATTGACCCTGATGAAACCACCGTGGCCTACATCACTGGAAATGGCCTCAAAACTCAGGAAGCGGTTCAAGGCTACATCGGTGAGCCCCTGACCATTGATCCCAAGCTCGACAGTTTCGAACGGGCTCTAGAGCGAGCCCAGACCTTGGGTCGCCTCGAATGGCAGCAGACTATGGTCTAAGCTTGTTTGATTAAGCCTGGTCGAGAAAGCTCGACTCGTCCCGCTGACGATCTATGCGGGACGGCTCGCCTCGGGTTGTCGCTTTTTGTATTGATCGTTTAGTTCTTCATTTGATTCATCCATGGCTGTCAAAGTTTTGATTCCAACTCCCTTGCAAAAGTTCACGAAAAACCAAGCCTCTATAGAATGCGAAGGCGGCACTGTTTCTGAACTGCTAAATTCTCTAGAGCAAAATTGCCCCGGCATCAAGGCTCGGCTATGTGACGACCAGGGACAACTGCGTCGCTTCGTCAACTTCTATGTCAACAGCGAAGATATTCGTTTTTTAGACGGAGCCGATACCTCTCTCAGCGATGGCGATGAGGTCAGCATTGTACCAGCCGTAGCAGGGGGCTAAAAATTGAACGGCGCAGAGCTTCTCTTCACTGCGCCAGTTACCAACGTTCTCTATCGTGGGGCATAGGAAGGCTGTGCCCCTTTTTTTATTTTATTTTTCCCATGACACAGTCCGAACAGTTTGCCAGCGACAATTACTCAGGGATCTGTCCTGAAGCTCTAGACTACATGCTGAGAGCGAACGTGGGGAGTGCGCCTGCTTATGGCAACGACGACTGGACTCAGAAAGCGGCGGACGCTTTTCGAGAGCTATTTGAAACGGATTGCGAAGTCTTCTTTGTGTTCAATGGCACAGCAGCTAACTCCCTGTCTCTTGCGGCATTGTGTCAGTCTTATCACAGCGTCATCTGTCATGAAACGGCTCATATCGAAACCGATGAATGCGGCGCACCGGAGTTTGCATCAAATGGCTCAAAGCTTTTGTTGGCTCATGGAGAAAACGGGAAGCTTACTCCAGAATCGATCGTGGCGATCGCCACCAAACGCCAAGATATCCACTATCCCAAGCCCAAAGTTGTCAGCCTCACCCAGGCGACTGAATTAGGAACCCTGTATAGTCTCGATGAACTGGCGGCGATCAAAGCGGTGTCCGACCAGTATCAGCTCAAAATTCATATGGACGGAGCCCGCTTTGCCAATGCGGTCGTTGCCTCTGGTCACAGCCCTGCCGAACTCACCTGGAAAGTCGGTGTAGATGTGCTCTGTTTTTGCGGCACCAAAAACGGCATGGCGGTAGGGGAGGCGATATTATTCTTCAATCGTGATTTAGCAGAAGACTTTGCCTACCGCTGCAAACAGGCAGGTCAACTAGCGTCCAAGATGCGATTTATTTCAGCCCCCTGGTTAGGACTGCTCGAAACGGGTGCATGGCTCAACAATGCTCGTCATGCCAATGACTGCGCTGCGTATCTTGAACAGCAACTGGCTCAAATTCCAGGCATTCGACTGATGGTTCCTCGCGAGGTCAACGGAGTCTTTGTTGAAATGCCTACTGCGGTTATCGATTGCTTGAAACAACAGGATTGGCTGTTCTACACCTTTATCGGTGTGGGTGGTGTGCGGTTGATGTGCTCTTGGAACACAACGCGCGATCGCATTGATGAATTGATCCGCGATATTCGCCGAGCCGTAGAAGCGGAACCAATTGAAGAAGACCATATCGAAAATCGGGCGATCGCCCCCTCGTTACCCTAGGTTTTGGCTCTGTCCCCGCGATCAATGGTGAAGAATGCCAGCAAATTACAAAAACTTATGACCGCCAATGCTGTTCTTTCACCCGTTCAGCCTTTAACATAAACACAGAAACGCTGACGTTAGACGATAGCTACTTCGCATGAAGTGGCTCAACCTAGCCAAGTGCTGCTTTTTCGCAGTTAACCTGTAGAGCTGAGAGTCATCTGATATGGCAGACGATACAAAAGACAAGAAGCCCGCCAACAGCAAAGCGAAGGCAAAAAAGGAAAAACCCCCTGCAATTGAAGAAAAACCTTTTCAGGAGTTTATTGGGGAACACTTTGTTCCTAATTTGAAAGAGACGTTGGAAAATCAGGGAGTCTCTGATTTAGACCTATCGTTTGAGAAGCGCACCATTCCTATCAAGGGATTCGAAACGGGTGAGGAAGTGTGGCAGGTCATCGGAACTTGGCAAGATGGTAATCGCACTTTCTTTGTTGCTTTTCCTGAGGAAGATATCAAAGGCTCTAAGTTTTTTGCTTCTGCTGACAACGGGGCGCATCCCACAACACTGGAGTCGTTCATGATTGATGAGCGACGAGTCAACTTGGACTTGATGGTCTTTTATGTTGTTCAGCGCCTCAATAGTCAGAAGTGGCTGGCTTTGAACTAGCAGAGTCAAGTCGCAACTGGCTTAGGCTATTTGCTTCTTGCAGAGCGACACTGAGCCATCAATCAATATTGATATTCAGGAGGGTGTGCTATGCCTTGCCCGATGCATCGTAGTTTTCAGTCGTGTATCGTGCTTGTGCTCTAGTGTGCCCTGCTTTCGTTTTGGCTCATTTTTCGCAGCATTGGAGCGTTGTTGGGCAGCAAAAGAACACCTGCGGAAGACTGGAACGCTTCTTGAGAGGGCGATCGCCCCTAGTCCTCCGGCATTAGAATATCTAGATAGCTCTACAAAAACCTTATTCAGCCCATCTGAAAAACAAGCTTTCTCAGTTTCCACAAAGCCTCTACGCAACAAGCTTGTAAAGGAAGCGTCAACTGCAACTGCAATTTTGAACCATTTGAGAGGCAAAGGTTGTCAAGTATTCTTCGCTGATGTCAAAGTCGAGGTTTCTGAAAATGGCTCTTACCACTATCCCGATGTGATGGTGAGTTGTGACTCGCGGGATCAAAATGCAATTAAACTTATCCGTTGTGCTTGCTTGTAGAAGCGCTGTCGCCCAGCACCGTTGCTTTTGACCAAAGGAATAAGTTTTTTTAGCCACTATCGTCGTATCTCTACTCTCCAGGAATATGTGCTGATTGATGCTGAGCAGATGAGCATTGACCGTTATCGCCGAGTCTCTACCCGCCCCTGGAATTTACAAACTTACATCGCTGGAGAATCGCTTGATCTCATTAGTGTGAACTGGGAAAGTGTGAATTGGGAAGAGTTCCTTGAGCTGATTTACGAAGATGTCCAGTTTGTTCAAGGAAGCTCTGATTCTCTCTAATTTTGCCGCGATCGCCACTTTCCTCTCTCCAAAATCCAAAATTTAGAATCCAAAATCGATTGGGGCGATCGCTCCTC